>Ga0209700_101365_pt1 | contig 50344 bp, 30 predicted proteins | sample SiratroredBW_FD_187528 | JGI IMG/M metagenome (GOLD analysis project Ga0209700, IMG submission 187528) | Root nodule microbial communities of legume samples collected from California, USA - Siratro red BW (SPAdes) (version 2) | ecosystem: Host-associated > Plants > Roots > Nodule | place: USA...
TTTTTCTATTTTTTTTCTTTTTTCTCTCTTTTTTGTTTCTTTTCTTTTCTTTTCTCTTTTTTTTTAAGTTTTGGATGTACAACTTTCATTTCTGATATTCCTTCTTTGATGAATTATGAGCTTTTGACATGCTCTTTCTTTGACGAATTTCATCCTTGGGGCCTTAGACTAAGTTCCGACATGTTAATGATCATTGCTTAGGGTATTTTGAAAGAAAAATTTATTTTTGGCTCAAAGCGGTGCAAAGGATGTGTAAAAGTGTTTGGGATGAAGAAAAATGGTCATATATCATTTTGAATCATGATCGCTTGATTTTCAAAGAGTTTAACAATGGAACAAAATTAATGACTTCTTACACGTATCATCTCTTTTTTATTGTCCTATCTTTTGCTTAGATCGCCCTTTCGGGTTTTCAATCTAACAAACTTTTGTTTTTTCAAATGCCCCTTCAGAAAATTCGGTTTAGAAATTCAGAAACTAACCAAATGAGAGAACACAACAATTTAGGCAAATCCTTTTATTTGAGAATTATAGGAATTTTGAGGCTTTTTAGAATTTTTAGAAATCTTGGGAAGGCAAAAAAGGTAGCAAGCATCATTCATGCAAGTGTTTCCTTCAAAAAATCAATGTTTATTTTTGTTAAGCATTTTGCTTGAGTGATCCCTATTTTATTATTATTCACAATCTTGTGAATTCAATAATCTATGAACAAATGACTCACCACATTTTCTATTTTGAAGAAAAATTTCCATAACATGTGAAACAACAAAAACTTGTCAAATGAAACTTTGAATTTCAAAATGAAAAAATGAAGTAGTACAAAATTACACAAAATATATATAAAAAAATTTACTGTCATCACGGAATCATACAAAGCATAAAACTTTTTGACTAAATCAGAGTTAACTGGCAATGGTAACTCTTCCCCATCCATCCTTGTGAGAATTAATGTTCCTCCTGGTAGTGTCCTTTTTACCACACAAGGACCTTCATAATTAGGCATCCATTTTCCTCTATTATCCTTTTGAACTGATATGATCTTTTTCATCACCAATTCACCTTCTTGAAACTCTTGGGCGAACCTTTTTATCAAATGACCTTTTCATTCTTCTTTGGTATAACTGCCCATGGCATACTGATGCCAAACTTTTTTCATCAATGAGATTAAGTTGATCATGCCTAGCCTGAACCCATTCTGCTTCCTCTAATTGGGCTTCCATAAGTACTCTTAAACAAGGAATTTCTACTTCAAAAGGGAGAACCGGCTCCATTCCATATACCGATGAGAATGGTGTTGCAATAGTTGAGGTTCTTACTGAAGTGCGATACCCATGCAAAGCGAAAGGCATCATCTCGTGCCAATCCTTATATGTCACTACCATCTTTTGGATGATTTTCTTTATATTCTTATTTGCTGCTTCAACTGCTCCATTCATTTTTGGATGATAGGGAGTAGAATTATGATGTTGAATCTTGAACTCTTCACATAGCTCAGACATCATCTTGTTATTTAAATTGGTAGCATTATCAGTAATGATTCTGCTAGGTAAACCATATCTACAAATGATTTCATTTTTGATGAATTTGGTCACTACTTTTCTTGTCACATTGGCATACTTTTCTTGTCACATTGGCATAAGAAGCAGATTCCACCCATTTGGTGAAGTAATCTATTGCCACCAGGATGAAGCGGTGTCCATTTGAAGCCTTCGGCTCAATAGCTCCAATAACATCTATGCCCCACATGGAAAATGGCCAAGGTGCAGATAGAACCTTTAATGTTGTGGGTGAGACATTAATATTGTCTGCATATGCTTGACACTTATGACATTTTCTTACATAGATGCAACAATCATTTTCCATAGTCAGTCAGAAATACCCTGCTCTCAAAATCTTTCTAGCCATTGAATGACCATTCATATGAGTTCCAAAGGTTCCTTCGTGGACTTCCTTTAAAATCAACTCTGCTTCTTTTGCATCTAGACATCTGAGGAGCATCATATCATGATTCCTTTTGTATAACACATCCCCATTTAACACAAACTTGGCAGCTAATCTTCTCAACATTCTTTTGTCATTTTCATTGGATTCCTCTGGATATTCTTTGTTTTTGAGGTATCTCTTGATATCAAAGTACCATGGCTTGCCATCTGATTCTTCATGAAGGAATAATAAGTAGGTTGTTCATGACTCTTCATCTTGATCATAGGCAACTCTCCCTCTTGACTAATCTCAAACATCGATGATAGAGTAGCAAGAGCATCAGCCAATTGATTCTCTTCTCTTGAAATATGCTGAAATGTCACTGTGTCAAAATATTCCAACAACCCCTTGATATATGCCTGGTAAGGGATTAACTTATAATCACGAGTCTCCCATTCTTCTCTTATCTAATGGATGACAAGAGCAGAATCACCATATATCTTTAAACTCTTTACTTTAAAGTCAATGGCAGCTCGAATCCCCATAACACATGCCTCATATTCAGCTATATTGTTGGTACAATCAAAGCATAATCTAGCTGTCATGGGTATATATTGTCTTTTAGGGAAGATAAGTACTGCCCCTATTCCATGCCCCAGTGCGTTAGAGGATACATAAAAAAATAGAATCCATGTATCATCATCATCATCCTCTTTAAAAAGAGACAAAATTTCTTCATCTGGAAATTCAGGTTGCATAGGCTGATAATCTTCAACAGGTTGGTGAGCCAAGTAATCTGCTAGAGCACTTCCCTTGATAACCTTCTGAGTAACATACTGTATATCATATTCTGACAACAGCATTTGTCATTGAGCTATTCTTCCCATGAGAGCAGGTTTTTCAAAGATATATTTGATTGGATCCATTTTGGATATTAACCATGTAGTATGACTCAACATGTATTGTCTTAATCTGTGAGCAGCCCAAGCTAAGGCACAACATGTTCATTCCAATGCAGAATATCTTTGTTCACAATCGGTGAATCTCTTGCTCAGATAGTAGATAGCATGCTCTTTTCTTCTTGTTTCATCATGCTGACCCAAGACACATCCCATTGATCCATCTAAAATTGTCAAATACAGAATGAGAGGCCTCCTAGGAACCAGTGGACGTAATATAGGGTGTTCTTGTAAATATTGTTTAATTTTGTCAAAAGCTTCTTGAGAGTCCTCATTCCATTCTACAGTTTGATTCTTACGCAACAACTTGAATATTGGTTCACAAGTGGAAGTTAATTGCGAAATAAACCTGGCAATATAATTTAGTCTCACAAGGAAACCCCGAACCTCTTTTTCTGTGCAAGGATGTGACATTTCTAGAATAACACGAACCATGTCTAGGTCAACTTCAATTTCCTTTTGACTCACAATGAAACCTAGAAGCTTTCTAGATCTCACGCCAAAATTACATTTCGCCAGATTTAATCTAAGCTTGAACTTCTTCAATCTTTCGAATAGCTTTCTTGAATTAACGAGATGCTCTTCCTCAGATTTGGATTTGGCGATCATATCATCGACATACACTTCGATCTTCTTATGCATCATGTCATGGAAAAGAGTAACTATGGCCCTCTGATATGTTGCTCCAGCATTTTTAAGCCCAAAGGACATTACTTTATAACAAAAAGTTCCCCATAAAGTGATGAAGGTAGTTTTCTCCATATCTTCAGGTGCCATCTTGATCTGATTATACCCAGAGAATCCATCCATGAATGAATACAATGAAGAGGTAGTAGTGTTGTCTACCAAGGTGTCAATATGCGGAAGTGGAAAATCATCTTTCGGACTGGCTCTATTCAAATCCCGATAATCTACACACATTCGTACTTTTCCGTCCTTCTTTGGTACAGGCACAACATTTGCCACCCATTGGGGGTATTTGGCAACTGTCAGAAAACCCGCATTAAATTGCTTTTCAACTTCTTTTTTCATTTTTAATGCCATTTCAGGTTTCATTCTTCTTAATTTCTGCTTGATTGGAGGACATTCAGGCTTCAGAGGTAATTTATGTTGTACTATATCAGGATTTAGATCAGACATATCTTGATAAGACTAGGCAAAAACATCCCTGAATTCTCGCAAGAGTATGCAACTGCCTTTGCATTTCTTCTGTCATAGTGGTGTCAATCTTAACTTGCTTCTCTTCTCCTTCTTCTCCTTCTTCTCCTAAATTAATTACTTTATCTCCTCCTGATGTGGTCTTATTTCTTTTGTTTCTTGTTCCACTAATCTCAACAATTCTGGAGGGGTCTCGCAGTCTTCATCATTAGCATTTTCCGTATCATCGATAGGGAGGGAAAAATTTGGACACAAAATTTTTGAATTTTCAAAATCATCGCATCTGCAATTATATACAAAAATAAATATGCAGAAAAAGAAAATATGAAAACATGAATTTATTATGCAAATTGATATTATTACTGAAATTCAAAACGTAAGGTTTTAAGCCAAAGTGGCTTTATTTTAAAGGAAAACAGCCAAAACACTAAAAGATTACATCTCTTCAGTTGTATACACCATAGGTAAATCTTTGAACTCCCAATTATTAATTTGTGCATTAGGAAGGCAAGGGTTCACAAGACTCAACTCTTCATCTTCTAGCATTTCTTCAGTCATTGCTACTTGGTCAGAATTGATCCAGAACTTTGAAAAGTCTGCTTTATGTCGCACAAGGTAATTCCTTTTTCTTTCAGCTTGTAGCCTCTCAGCTTGGCTATGTTTCTTTCTTTATTTTCCTCTAACATCTTTTTTTTATCTTTGCAGGTTGGTTTATACCCCAATCCATACCTTCCTTTGTTTTCAATCAACTTCAGTGGATGAACAGGTCCTTGACCATTTTTGCCTAGTCCCTATCCACATTTGTATCCTTCCTTCAGCATAAATTTTGCCTTTGACAAGCACGGATCGACCCTAGGAGGTTCCACATACATCATTTCCACAATCTCCAAAGCCTAGAAAGAAATTGTGCAAGTGCAGCAGTTCACATTCGGTGGTGGTAAGAGCTGTGGTGATGCAGCTATGGTTTCGGGTTTTGGTTCTATGTTCTTTTCTGGACTTCCTATTGCTTTCTGTTTGGTTTATGTGCTAACCTGATACGTTTTTTTTTTTGTTTTGGGATTATTTCGAAAGTAAACTCGTTTCCTGACTCTGGCCTCACTAAGAATTGGTTCTATATATTTTGGGTATTTGATTCTTAGGCGCTTTGGTTTTGGATGGAAATTTTCAGATGACTGTTTTCAATTTCTTAGTATGTTTTGGCTTCTGGACCTGGCTACTGAGTTGATAGTTCTTGGGATTTAAGAATTGGTTTTGGATTTATAAGGTTTTGGATGACGATCGCTCGAGGATTTGTGATTATTTCTTGTTTCTGGGATAGTAATGTTACTATTTTTTGGAGAGCTACCTTTTTGGAGAACTACCAGACCGTGCTAGAAGCGGCAGTCAGATGAACAATATCAATTGTGCAAAAATGTAGCAATTAAAGAATCCCAGGATCACTGCTAATAACAACTACCATATATATCAACACTCTAATGATCATGCCAGTAACAACAATCTTCACACAGCACAGTTATAATAGTTTATGGAATCATTCAAATTTAATTTAACAATATTACAAACTAATTACCTATTCATACTGTACAGGATAAAATAAAACACAACAAATACAGACAGAATTGGTACAAAATTAAAGACAAAGAGGAGAACCATCACAAAATAAAAGGGGAAAATAAGAACCAGTTGAAGACTTCCCACTTAGCCTCTTCTTTTCGCTTTTGTTGTGATTTTCTCTTTCAATTCCTCCTTCAGAGTTGTATATCCTTAACTATATTATTGATTTTTTTTTCACAGAACCACATCCCCTCAGTATCTTTTTCTCTCTAAACTTCTAGGTATCTCTATGTATTCTCTGTATCTCTCAATTTCTGTATCTCCTCCCTTGAAAATAAAATCAGTTCTTTATAATTTTTTCTGTTAATCCCTTCATCTCCTTCCATAACACTCTCAATTATGATTATTAATTAAAGTAGTTAGAATAAAGTATAAAAAACCGTATGAAGAAGAGGAATAGTATGAAGAAGAAGAATAGGTGATTAAATGTCAAAAGCATGAGGAATAGTATGAAGAAGAGGAATAGGTGATTAAATGCCAGAATGTAATAAGTGTGAGGAGGGAAAAGCCAACAAAACAAAAATGTATTTGCAATTCTTAATCCAGATTCTTAATAATAAGAAATAAAATTTGTCAGGCACTAATTAAAGAATTATAAGGGTATTAAAGTTACATAGGGACTTGAATGGGCAGTGTAGTTCTGTGAAGGCTTATGTGGCAAGCACAAATAAGTGTGGTGTAAATAGTAACTTTTTTTATTTCTAATAACCTCTTATTAAAACATTTTTACTTTTATTTTTATCAAACTAGATTAGAACTATCTTTTAAAAATCAACATCCCTGTTCAATTGGGCTCACTTAATTTTTCTATTCAATTTATTTTAAGACAGACCCAACACCTTTTCTTTGTTATTTTATCATTTTTTTTACAAATTTAATTTTATCTTATTTTTATTATTATTTAATCCAACTTTACTTATAAAGTCAAAATTCTTTTTATTATTTATTTTAAATGGCAAAGAAACTAAATAACACATGTTAAAAAGTTTAATTTCTTATTTTTTATTCTTTTATTTTTTTCTTTTTTTATTTGTAAAAATAATTTTATTTGCCCGAACGAAATTGGGTGTTGACAGTAGTAAAAATCCTTACTGTGGAGTAAGGGACTAGATGTAGCCCTTGTGGAAGGGTGAACCAAGATAAATTTGTTGTGTCTTAAATCTCTTTTGCTCTCTCCTGACTGTTCTTGTTAAATCTTGTTGTGTTTCTTGAATTTTCAGAATCAACTGAATCTTGCTAATTGAATAATTTCATCAACTTTCTGAAAACCTTTTAGTAACTTCTGAAAACATATAATCTGTTTAAACACAGTCTACTCTTAACAGTTCTGAACTTGATCAATAATCAGTATACTAGTTTTCTGGAAATCTGCAGTTTTGTAACTTACTGGGTTTACTGTTTATCAATTTGCTTTTTCAGAAAAATAAATCTTTCACAATTATTTATTAAAGACAGTTTTCATACACTTAACATAGTTTCTATTGTTTGATAAAAATTTCTTTAATATGTAATTCATAATAAATTTCAAATTGATCTAATTCTTTGAGTTCTTGAATTAATCTTTAAAAATTGTCTTTACTGCACTTTGTATTATTCCAAAATCTGCTTAACAGTCTATTTCTTTACCAAAATTACAATCTGTCTTCAGTTTACTGATTTTGGGTGATAACTTTTATTCTGGAAATTGCTTTGAACATTTGTTGGTTGCACTTTACATATCATCTTGAATAGTTTTCAATAAAAATTATTCATTCTCCAAACAGTTTGCGAAAAGTTTTCATGTGTTCAATTCACCCCCCTCTTGAACTTGGCCAAAACATATTTTACAATTTGCATCAGAGCTAGGACTTGAATCCTAGTCAAGTTTTTCGATCCATGGCCGAGAACAAGTTGCTTTTTGCCGAGGGAGCCTCTATACACAGGTCACCCATGTTTTCTGGGATTAATTACCAATTTTGGAAAGTGAGAATGAAGATTTTTATTGAATCTATTGACCGAGGTATATGGAATGCAATAGTGAATGGACCTTACATTCGAGTTTCTGTTGTGAATGGAATATCTGTTGCAAAGCCATTTGATGAATTGACTGATGTTGAAAATAAACGTGTTCAATATGATTGTGTAGCAAAGAACATAATAACTTCAACTTTGAATCTGGATGAGTTTTTTAGAGTCTTATAATGCAGTTCTGCAAAGGAGATGTGGGATACACTTGAGGTTACTCATGAAGGCACTATTGACGTCAAACAAGATAGAAAGCATGCACTGATTCAAGAATATGAATTATTCAGAATGCAGCAAGGTGAGTCAATTGCTGATGTGCAGAAGAGATTCACTCATATAGTGAATCACTTAATCGGGCTTGGAAAACAGTTTGACAAGGAGGAGCTGAATATAAAGATCCTCAAATGCTTAGATAGAAGTTGGCAGCCCAAGGTTACTACAATTTCAGAGAGCAAAGATTTGACAACTCTCACCACAACAACACTCTTTGGAAAGTTGAGAGAACATGAATTAGAAATGACGAGGTTGAAAGAGATGGAATCTGCTGAGAAGAAAACTAGAAGGCTCGCACTCAAATCAAAGGCTGCTGAAGTTGAAACCAGTGAGGACAACTCAGAAGAAGATAGTGATACTGAGAACCTCGGTCTGTTGACAAAGAAATTCCAGAAATTCATCAAGCTGAAGAGCAGGACAAAGAATCAACAATCTAAAAGATATAATAGAAAACCTGGTTCAAATACTAATAAGTTAACTTGTTTTGGTTGTGGTAAACAGGGACATATGAAAGCAGACTTTCCAAACCTGGCTAACAAAGAAAAGACCATTGAAAAGAAGAATTACAAAGCTGGAAAAGGAAGAAAGGCATATATTGCAAGGGAAGACAATGCATCTTCATCCAACAGCTTCTCACAAGAAGACATTGAAGCAAATCTGTGTTTCATGGCTGGAAAGAATTCTGAGGTTAGTAGTGAAGATTCCAACACTTCATTTAATAGTACAAATTACAGTTCACTGCTTCAAGCTTTTCATGAAACCCATGAAGAAGCAAATAGACTGGCCTTATCTAACAATAGACTGAAAAGTCTGAATAATTGGTTATAAGGCAGAGTCAAACAACTGGAAGATGAAATTTTAGAACTGAAAATTGATTTTGATCATTTAGAAATTATTTACAAAGCTTCCAGTAGTCTTGACTCTAATCAGCCAGTTAACTGTGAAAAATATGAAGCTCTGCAGAATAAAGTGAATTACTTAATTACTACTGCTTCTAGACTTTCAATGGGTACTGCAAACCTAAATGCCATTTTGGGTTTTCAAAACTGTGTTTTTGTAAAAGCTGGCATTAGTTATCAAACTGGTTTTCAAAGAAAACAGAAGAGGTACAATAGCTTTTTTAAAACAAATGCACAATAGTTTTCATCACCACTGACTTGTTTTTATTGTATGAGAAAAGGCCACTCTGTAAAGAACTGTAAAATTAGGAAGTTTGATGTGCCAAAAGGACTAGTTAGGTGGGTGTCCAAAAGCACATCTAACACTGTTGGACCCAAGTTTAACTGGGTACCAAGACCTCAAATCTAATCTGTTTTGCAGGTCTGTTTGGCATCCAGTAACTTACTGTGGTATCTAGATAATGGATGTTCCAAACATATGACTGGTGATGTCACCTATGGAGATAACAATCGTGGTAGAATCCTTGGAGTGGATGACATTGGAGAAATTGACAACGTGATCATCAAAGATGTACTCTTAGTGGAAGGTTTAAAGCACAGCCTGCTGAGCATCAATCAACTGTGTGACAAGGGGTACAAGATCACCTTTGAACCAAATCTTTGCCTTATAACAGATTCAAAATCGACTGAAATTGTCCTAGTAGGTAAAAGGATAAATAATGTTTATATATTTAATGTTTCTTGCATAACATCTAGCATGAACTGCCTACTCACTAGGAATGATAAATCTTAGTTGTGGCATCGAAGATTAGCTCACATTTATATGCATCACCTAAGTAGAATTGCATCAAAAGAGCTTGTAGTTGGACTTCCTAAGCTCAAGTTTGGAAAAGATAAACTGTGTGAAGCATGCCAAAAGGGTAAACAAACAAAAAGCACTTTCAAACCCTTAAATGTTATTTCTACTTCTAAACCATTGAAGCTGTTGCACATGGATTTATTCGATCCCTCTAGAACTATGAGCCTAGGAGGGAACTAGTATAGTCTTGTTATTGTTGATGACTATTCCAGCTTCACTTGGACATTTTTCATTGCCACCAAAGATGAGACTTATCATGTCTTTAAAAGATTTGTCAAAGTTGTTCAGAATGAGAAGGACTGCAGTATTTCATCCATTAAATTTGACAATGGCAGAGAATTTCAAAATGAAAAGTTTGACAGATTCTGCAGTGTCGCAACCGGGATCACGACGAGGCGATCAAAAATTAATTTTAAAAACAATATCTAAATAGATATTAGAGTCGCCACCATAGTTTATTATGGAAAACCATAGAAAAACCAAATAAAAATGTTTACGAACCAAATTCAAAGATTCGGGAGTCGATTACGTGTGGGGAAGGTATTAGCACCCCCACAACGCCCGTCCTAAGACGGTACCTTTAAATAAAAATAAGTGTGGTTTAAAAAAATATCATTTTTTCACAAATAAAAACAATAATAACGATACTAAAGACAAAACAAACAAATATATATATATAAAAAACAAACAAGAAAACATACTTATAAAAATCATAACAATAAATAATAATTAGGCGGATAAGACTAACAAATAAAAATAAAACAAACAAACATATATATTTTTTACTTATTTGGACCCGACAAGGTTTAACCTTGGTCCTACATATCTCTATACATGCTAGAAAATCAGGATACACGTAGTTCTATTTTAAAAATTTGTTGGATGACGTTTAATATTTTTTAGCATATGAATATTTTCTTTTATTTTTGGCAATTTATTTTATATAATTTTTGTTTAATTATTTTCTATTTTATTATTTTTTCTTGATAATTGTTTATTTAAAGGAAACTCGGGACAAGACTGTTTTTTTTTATATTTAAAAATGTTTATTAAAAAAATTATTTTTATTTTAATTTGAGAAAGGAACTGATTTTTATTATCTTAAAGAAATTTTTTTATACTTTAAAAAAACATATCCTTTTTAATTTTTTATTCATTATTTTCAAAAAAAATAACTGTTTTTTATATTAAAAAAAACTTTTTCTTTTATTTTATTTTTAAATTGGCTTTATATTTTATTTTCGAAAAACGTGTTTCTATTACCTTATTTTCGTAAAAAAAATGTTGAAAAGACATGGTTTTATATTTATCTCGATTTTATTATTTTTGAATATGTTTTATCTTTATTATTTTAGGGCTGTTTTGAAACTTTTTTCCTTTTTTGTTTTGAAAATTCATATTTTTGATATTTTTTCAAGAACTATTAATTTATTAAATTTTAGAAAGCATTTCGTTCGTTCCTCGAAAATTGGAAAATGTTTTATAATTTATTATTATTATTATTATTATTATTATTATTATTTTAAATCAAAGAGACAAGGGATAAACCTTAGGATATCATAATAACCATCAAACAGAACAACCACATGTATGTGATAAGTATGTAACACAGAGTAAATAGAACGTACCAGTTAAAGATCCTCCAAAAGCACGTTCCCTTCTTCTTCTCTGAACTCTCACATTCAAACGATCTACTAACTAATATTCAGGAACCTTTCTAGTATTTCTCGTGTTTTTTTCGCGTGTGTATCCACTTGCTCACTATGCATATTTATACTAATTCTAGTCAACCCCCTCTTAATTCAAATTTTAAATCCCTTAATTCCTAATTATTCCCACTTAATTATAATTTGTGAACTGCCAATTGATTATTCTCTTTTAATTCATATTAAAATCTATTAATTCCTAATTATCCCCACTTTTGACACCAACTGACTGTTAAATCCCAAGGACGGACACAGACTGAAAAATGGGCAGAATTATACCATTATTGTTGTTATGACATCATAACCTCCCATACATATAATCAAATTCAAATTCGAAAATAAATGAATATGGGAAATAAATGCGGAATATTGGAGGTAATGTGGCTGAAACATTTTATTATTTTTTTTAATTCATTTTTTCTTTATTGTTTTTTCTATTTTTACATTTATTGAAAGCAACCTAAATAACACAATAATAGAAATAGATACTTAAACCTTTTTTATTTTATTTTAATATTATTATTATTTTGAAATGTATATTTATTATCATTATTTTTTTTACTTTTCGAAAAATAAACAAAATCTAATTACTATTTTAGAACATTAACCAAATGGAGCCTATAAAAATAAAAAGGATGAGCATAACAATTCAAAAAGAAAATGCATCAATTATTAGACAATCAGCATTTAATTGAAAATCATTAGCATTTAATCACTATTAAGCAGAAAATCATTTGCAATTAATCAGAATAATAATCAGATCAACTATTCAAATTTCTAGTCTTTCTAAATTTTTTTAAATTTATTTTCAATTAATTTTCGTATCATTAATGGGCATCAGAAAAGGCAAGCAAAGAGAGGATGTGACATAACAACATTTTAATGACAATTTTATTATAATTATTATTATTATTTTAACAAATTTTTAATAGATTGATTTTCTTTACTTTTTTTTTCTTTTTTACGAATTTTATTTTAACTTTATTCATAAAATAGAATGGAACCAAAACTCTTTTTTTTATTTAAATAATAACACATATTTTTATTTTTATTTTATATTGTTTTATATTTTAGAATAATTTTATTTGCCCAGACGAAATTGGGTGTTGACATGCAGTAAACTGGGTATTAACACAACTTCTCAACACTAAGAACTCCACAGCAGAATAGAGTTGTAGAAAGGAAGAATCGGTCTTTGTAGGAGCTTGCTAGAACAATGTTGAATGAGACTGAATTGCCAAAGTATTTTTGGGCAGATGTAGTGAGGACAACAAGCTATGTTCTGAATCGGGTACTCATCAGGCCAATATTGAAGAAAACTCCCTATGAGTTGTTTAAAGGAAGAAAGCCCAATATGTCTCATCTAAAGGTGTTTGGTTGTAAGTGTTTTATCTTGAATAATGGTAAGGATAACTTGGGCAAATTTGATTTAAAATCTAATGAGGGTATTTTCTTTGGCTATTCACTTCATGGTTATGCATATAGGGCATTTAATAAAAGAACCATGTTAGTAGAGGAATCCATGCATATTGCATTTGATGAAACTAACCATAATATGCAGGAAAATTCTAAGACAGGTGCAGATGATGAGTTTCCAAACATTCAACAAGCTGATACTGGTCTGGAAAATAAATTAAATAATACCAGTAAACTGCCAGAGACTCAATTACAAGATCAGGGAGTTCAATCAACTGAATCTGGAGTTGGTACTGGTACAATTCATTCTGAACTTCCAAGAGAGTGGAGAGTTCCCATAAATCTGTCCTTAGACAATGTAATTGGTTAGGTGCATAAAGGAGTTTCAACAAACTTAACCAAAGACTATAGCTGATGCACTGGAAGACAGCAATTGGATAACTGCCATGCATGAAGAACTGAATCAATTTGCTAGAAATGAGGTCTGGACACTTGTTCAAAGAACCAGTGAGATGAATGTCAATGACACTAAGTGGGTGTTCAAGAACAAGTTAGATGAACAAGGTGTTATTGTGAGAAACAAAGCTAGACTGGTTGCAAAGGGTTACAATTAAGAAGAGGGAATTGATTGTGGGGAAACCTATGCACCAGTAGCAAGACTTGAAGCTGTTAGACTGCTCTTAGCATATGCTTACATGAATGGATTCAAGCTTCACCAAATGTCTGTCAAAAGTGCTTTCCTTAATGGGTATATTGATGAAGAAGTTTATGTTTGTCAACCTCCTGGATTTGAAGATCATAAACATCCAGATTATGTCTTCAAACTGAAGAAAGCTCTATATGGTTTGAAGCAAGCCCCAAGACAGTGGTATGAGAGGTTGAGCAACTTCTTGCTATCTCATGCATATGAGAGAGGCAAAACAGATAAGACATTGTTTATTAAGAAAGCATTCAATGATATTATTTTGGTTCAAGTATATGTTGATGATATTATATTTGGATCTACTAATCAAAATCTGTGTGAGCAATTTGTTGCAGCTATGCAGGGAGAATTTGAGATGTCCATTATAGGTGAACTTAACTACTTTCTTGGACTACAGATCAAGCAACTAAATCATGGGGCATTCCTTAGTCAAACCAAGTATTGCAAAGAGTTGTTGAAGAAGTTTGACATGGAAAACTGCAAAGAGATTTCAACACCTATGGCCACCAACTGTTACTTGGATACGGATGAAAAAGGAACTAGTGTGGACCAAACCAAGTATAGAGGATTAATCGGTTCACTATTGTATCTTACTGCCAGCAGGACAGACATTATGTTTAGTGTTTGTCTCTGTGCCATATTTCAATCCAATCTGAAGGAATCACATTTCACTGCAGCAAAGAGAATTCTGAAATACTTGCAAGGAACTACAACTGTTGGGTTATGGTATCCAAGTGAGGTATCTCTGAATCTAGTAGGCTATTCTGATTCTAATTTTACAGGTTGCAAAATTTACAGGAAAAGCACCAGTGGAACATGCCATCTGTTAGGATCAAGTCTAATATCTTGGCATAGTAAGAAACAAGCATGTGTTGCACTATCCACTACTGAAGCTGAATACATTGCAGCTGGTAGCTGTTGTGCACAAAAATTAAATAATAGTTAAGTGATTTCGGCCTTAACTTGTCTAAAATTCCATTATTATGTGACAACACCAGTGCTATTAATCTTACAAAGAATCCAGTTCAACATTCAAGGACTAAACATATTGAAATTCGCCATCACTTCATTAGAGATCATGTCAATAATGGTGATTGTGAAATTTAGTTTGTTAGTACTGAAAATCAGCTTGCTGATCTTTTTACAAAACCACTTAACAAAGAGAGATTTAACTTTCTTCGAAATGAACTTGGGATTATTGATTTCAAATTTGTGAAATAAATCAGTTTATGCTGAATGGATTATTGGCTGATCTTATTACAAGACAGTTTAACAAATTTCAGTATTAATTTCATTTCTGAATAGTTTACTGGATCAGTTTTAATCTTACAGATTACTTTACCAGTTTCGATTTCTCTTACTATATCAGTCTTTAGTTTTATAATTACTATATCAGGTTCAAATTTTTATCACTGGATCAGTTCAAATTCAAAATTCGTAATTACTGTATCAGGTTCAAATTTTTATCACTGGATCAATTCAAATTCAAAATCGATTTTGAATTTTTAATTTCTATTTTTTTTTCTTAATGTAGTCATTTTATCAGTCGACTCGCTTTTTTCAAATTGTTTTTCGTTATTAAGAAAAGGTAACGAAGATAAAATATGAGCTTGTTTTATAGCAATTGTAATTAATCATTGTTGTTTTAAGGTCAATCTATTTATGCATCTAGATAATATTTTTCCTTGTTCACTAATAAATCGACAAATTAAACCCATGTTTTTATAATCAATTCGGTCCCCTGATTAAATCGGGGGCAAACGTCTACGAAAAGATCGCTTGGATTTAATAAAGAGTCGCTTAGATTTTTCCATAGTTTTTTTATCCCTATTCCAAAAATAACATTGATTACAAGAAATATAATAAAGGATTTGTATTTTTTTTTATTCTAGTTCAATTTTTTATTTACTGTATCAGGTTCACAGGACTATTCACTGTTTCTGGATCAGTTTTTAAAATCTGATTAATAACAATGTTAAAACTGACTGGATATTGATATCTGATTAAATGTTAATTCTGGATGCATGTGAAACTGTGTTAGAGTTACAATGCTACTGAAGTGAAGCTGTGTAATTGAAAGAATGCGAACAGAACCAAGCACAGTGGAACCTAGCTAGTTGAAGGGTTGAATAAGACAAAGCAACTCAATACTCATGTTTAGCATGTGAAGAGAGAGACAACTTGAGATGCCACATGGCGCTACAATAGTGGAGAGTCAACTAGTCAAAAAGCTATTTTTGAGATTTTCTGCAGCTAAGTATAACCTGCTCTAAATTGATTACTTGTTGAATCTCAACAAACTGCAAAAGCTGTTTTCCGTTTTTGAATTTCAATCAATGTGTTGTTTTCTATAGAATTGTTTTTCATTAAGTAGAGGGCTGAGCATGCATTCACTCGCACACTACCTCACTGCCTTTGCTCTATTCGTTCTGTGTGCAAAGTTCAGTTTTCCTGCAACCCACTCTTCCACCCGAAATGGCTTCTTCCTCCAACCCATGAAAAAGAACCAAAAGGGCTATTATGGTTAAACATGCTAGATTAGACAATGACAACAACAAACCCGATTACCTTGATAGGTGGTTTGTTGGAAACAAGGAGAGCATTGAATAGTATTACAAACTGTACAGCAGGAAGATCATCATTAATCTCAAAGTGCTAAGTCTTGAGTGGCTCAAGGAGGAGAAACTTGATGAGGTCCGTGACATGCTCAAGTTTCAAAAGTTGGACAGGTTCTTGAAGCTGACTGGGAACACTTACCCAGATTTGGTTAAGGTGTTCTTGACCAACATGTGGTATGATAAGGAGAACCTATACTCACAGGTGAAGGGCATTGACATAACAATCAATGAGGAGGTTTGGCGTAGTGTCACTGGTATGAGAAATGATGGAGCTACTGTTAGCAGAGGAAACACATCAGAACTGGGGAACTTTAACAAAGTTCAGTTCTACAAATCATGCTTGAGGAACAAAGAGTCTGCCTCGAGGACATTCAATGTAGGAGGACTTGCTGCTACACCGAGAATCCTGGCATATATCGTGATCTGGGTGTTGACCCCTTGTGGTTTCAATCATGCAACATTGACTGAGGAGGATCTTATACTCATGTATTGCCTCATGAATAAGATCAAGGTCAACTGGGTGAATGTGATTCATGAGCATTTTTTCAAAGTAGGGAAGAAACTAGAATATCGCATACCATATGTGATACTGCTGTCACAGTTTATTGAATATTTTGAAATAGATGTGGAAAGTGAAGTTGTTGAAGAAATCAAGGCGCTGAACCAGATTACCACTGAAAAAGATGAAAAATAAGAGATGGATTTGCAAAGCTGATAAAGAATCAGTTGATGATGAAGAAGAAGAAAAAGAGAAGTCTAGTGATGATGATGAGGATGACGAAAATGAGGACAAAAATTCTGATCAAGTTGAACCAGAACCAGAAACGCCTACTGCTCCTAGTCAAGACTCCTTCTCCAGACTCGAACAACTCATGATGACACAGTTCAATCAATTGGAAGACCAGAACCATAGTCATCACCAGTACTGTGAAACGCACTTCCAGTTTATTGAAACACAAGTTAAAGATATATAGTCCAAGATGGGGACTTTGTTCTTTCCACCAGACGAATAGGGTATTTACATTGCATATCTAGTGGTGGTTTCTCGTCCATTTGATGAAGTCAATGGGGGAGAATTAGGAGTGTTGAGATTGGGAAATTAGGAGTGTAGGAAGTGTTGTGGTCTAGGAGTCTAGGTTGATTTTCATTTTACTATTTGCTTACTGTTTGTTATATTTTCTGCTGTTGTTATTTGCTGTTTCATGATTATTTGTTACTGCTACTACTCTGATTTGCTGGTTTATCCAGCCCAGTCCAAATTTTAGTTTGTTATGTTTAATTTGTTGGGTGCACAAATTGTACTAATCAAAGCTTATCATATGTACTCGTGCTTAATATCAATGAAAGTTGTTATCCTTTGTGTTACTGTTCCTCTTCACTATGTTCTGTGAAGTATTATGAAAAGGATATCGAATTATGGGAGAGCTTTGTGAAAGCCAGTAGACTGATTGAAAGAAGAACAAGCATGCATTTCGACTTAACACACCATTGTTTGTCTTCATCAAATTGGTGGAGATTGTTAGCACTAGTGGGTTGCCGTGATGATTTGATGAAGCCAACCAAGTGAAGAAGTTCAAGACCACGTGACCATATGTGGAATGCATGAATATTTCATGAAGAATTTGGTCTAGAACCTAGGATTGTGTGTTGTGGGGTAAGTTTGAGTTCAAATCGGTGATGTATGCAATCTTAATCAAGGATAAGCTCCATAAAGTATTTTCTGAATTAACAAAAGATTTGAGAAATCATTAAAATCAGAAATTACATTTTGATTAACTGTTTTAACTAACTCAAGAACAACAATCGACTGTTTACCAAAGTAATCGATTGAAATTTTAAGACAGTTGTCTATAAATATTTGGCGCGGTTTTTGAAAAAATAATTGGAAATCATTCTAAACTTTTCTGAGCAAGAACATTGTGTTTTCCAAGAGAGAAAAAGCGCCTTTGTGTCTAGTGACAAGATCAATCAATCGTTTTCATCAAGAACTGTTTTCTCGAACTACTACTGGTGCTTTGAAGTTGACTGAGATAGTTTTCTCACTGATCTGATCATCAGACTAAGCCTTCTATACCCTTTCTTCATTACTGTTGTAATTTGTTGTATAGAAGTGCTTATTTTGCTGAGTTTGTAATAATTCTTTCATTGTATTGAAGTTTATTCTGTTGTGAGTTACCTAGGTTGGTAATTTTGTTTGTATAGTGGGTTTTGTATAGGTTGTAACTTGCTGAGGGGATCAGCAAGAGGTTTTCTGGAATATACAGTGGAGTCTGTATAGTTCTAGGTTCTGTTGTAGGTTCAGCAGATTGTTTGCTGCGCGGAGCAGTGTTTACTTGCGGGGAGCAAGTTGTTACTTTTCTGTAAACTAATCTAGTTTGATCTTTTTGTAGTGAAAATCCTTACTATGGAGTAAGGGACTGGACGTAGCCCTTGTGGAAGGGTGAACCAGGATAAATTTGCTGTGTCTTGAATCTCTCTTGCTCTCTCTTGATTGTTCTTGTTAAATCTTACTGTGTTTCTTGAATTTTCAAAATCAATTGAATCTTGCTAATTGAATAATTTCATCAACTTTCTGAAAACTTTTTAGTAACTTCTGAAAACATATAATCTGTTTAAACACAGTCTACTCTTAACAGTTCTGAACTTGATCAATAATTAGTATACTAGTTTTCTGGAAATCTGCAGTTTCGCAACTTACTGGGTTTACTGTTTATCAGTTTGCTTTTCCAGAAAAATTAATCTTTCACAATTATTGATTAAAGACAGTTTTCATACACTTAACATAGTTTGTATTGTTTGATAAAAAGCTCTTTAATCTGTAATTCATAATAAATTTCAAATTGATCTAATTCTTTGAGTTCTTGAATTAATCTTTAAAAACCGTCTTTATTGCACTTCATTGAATTTCTAGAGTTGTTGAATGAAATGCTTTGAGAAGGTAATATATTGTCCACCCATCAGTATAAGGTGAAAAAAATTTAGTGTTTGATGAGTATGGAGTATAGGAAAATACATGTTTGTCCTAGTTATTATATATTGTTGAGAAGAGAGTTTGGAACATTGAATATAATTCCAAGATATGTGGAGTATCACAATTTAAATTGAAGGATGATGATAGTGATGATGATAAACAAAAAAAATTGTCATCCAACAAAAGTATTATATGTTCCAATCATTCCGTGATTTAAATTTTTGTTTGACTATGTTAATGATGCAAACAACCTTATGTGACATGTAAACGAAAGAAAATATGATGGATTGTTATGGGCATGCAGTTGATTCACCCCAATGGAAGAAAATTGATTCTTTATATCCACAGTTTGATTAATCCAAGGAATTTAAAAGCTTGGCCTTGCAACTGAAGAAATGAATCATTATGGTAACTTAAGTAAGAAGCATAGTTTGTGGTCTAATTTGTTGATTATTTATAACTTACCTTATAGGTTGTATATGAAAAGAAAATATATAACGTTTTCTACAATGATATCAAGACCAAGCCTTGGAAATGACATTAATGTTTATCTAACTCAGTTGATAAAAGATTTTAGATTGTCGTGGGATGAAGGAGCTTACGTGTTTGATACATATTGAAAGGACAATTTCAATTTAAGGGCATTGTAGTTTTGCACCATTAATGATTTTATAGCATATAAGAATTTGAGTGACTATAGTGTGAAGGGACATTATGCTTGTCCGATATGTGAAGAAAATACAAGTTAGCATTGACTAAAACACGGGAGGAAGACATCATACATTAGTCATAAAAAAGTTTTAAAACATAATCACCCATATCATAGGTTAAAAAAAAGTTCTCAATGGATGTCAGGAAGACAAAATTGCACCACCACCCTTAACTGGAGAGCAAGTGCATGATTGAGTGTGCCAAGTCAATCTAACATTTGTGGAAACACAAAAGAAACTTATAATGAAAAAAAAAATGGAAGAAGAAATTGATCTCTGAACTCTCATATTAGTCCAAATTAGATGTTAGACATTGCATAAATGTAATTCATGTGGGAAACAATGTTTATGATAATATAATTGGAACATTGCTAAACATTAAAGAAAATACAAAGGATGATACAAATGCTCATAAAGATCTAGTTGAGATGGGTCTTCATTTGGAATTACAACCACAAGTTTATGGTAAACAAAAATATTTGTCTCGAGCATGTCATACTTTGTAGGTGTCTATGGGAAATCAAAGTTAAACAAGGATACTCTTCAAATATTAAAAGTCTTGATGGAAGATTTGAAACTTGTTAGCTTAAAATCTCATTATTGTCATGTTCTTATGCAATAACTTCTCCATGTGGTTATTTGTGGCACCTTACCTAAAAACGTTAGACTGGTCATCACTTGTCTTTACATATTATTCAATGGTATTCATAGGAAATTAATTGATCTTACCAGATTGGATGACTTAGAAAATGAAGTTGTCATTATCTTATATTAACTTGAGATGCATTTCCTCCTTCTTGTTTTGATCTCATGGTCCATTAATAGTTTATGTAGTAAGGGAAATTAAAATATGTGGCCTTATGTTTTTACAATGCATGTACCCAGTTAAGCAATTCATAAAGATATTAAAAGGTATGTGAATAATCTATACCGTCCAGAAGCATTTATTGTTGAGAGGTAAATTGTTAAGGAAGCAATTGATTTTTTACACAATATATGTTGAAAGCAAAGATTGTAGGTATTCTAAACATTTGAAGGTAAAGGCACAAAGGGTATAAGAGTAGTTTGAAAATATCAATATGAAGTTCTCCAAGCACATTTGTATATATTGATAAACATTTGATATTCTTCCTTACATAGATGCACACAAAACAATTTTGAAGTTAATAAATCCTCATGCAAATGAAAAATAGTTGTTGACTAATATACAAGACCTTTCTAAAATAGTTTAAAGACAAGAGCGGTCAAGAAGATTGTAATATTGAGAAATTAAATGGTTATCATGGGGACCTAACTTTGATGTCATAACATGAACAGGATATGATATTAACATGTTTTCTTTTTAAAAAAAGATGGAAGATGACAAAAGTAATATGCAAGATAATAGTGTGACCCTTGAAGAAGAGTTTATGCACTTTACTAGTTGAAAAGATAACAATACTATGATTGCTTATATAAATTACTTTGAGGCCATTGAATAAATTTAGGACGTTTATTACATCAAATTTAGAACGTATGTATTCAAGTGTAAATAGGTTGATAACAACACAGGAATGCATGTTGATGAGTTGGGATTTAATTTGGTGGATCTTTAAAAGTTGGCTTATAAGAAAAAACCTTTCGTCATGTCATACCAAGTGAAACAAGTCTTATATTTGAATGACCCTTCAAATGAGAGGTGGTCAGTGGTCCTTCAAAGAAGGATTGAACATGATGTTCATGACCATGATGACTCAAGACTCGATCTTATAGAGAGTCATTCATTCTCAAGATGAATACCTCCTCTGAATAAGGAAGATCATGATGATTTTAAAGTACATGCTATATATAATAATCATAATGAAGAAATATGAGAAAAGATTTTAACATTTACACAATAGAAATTAGTTATGTTCTTTTTTTTTCATCTTAATACTAACTTTGGTTGTATTTAATTTGAATATCATGTTCAAAGATATTTTTATTTTTTATACGTCACATGGTAGAGTTATCTAAGAATACTAGAGAGTCTACATGATTAGGACATCTAGTTATTAAGCACTTGAGTAATGCTAGAGTTGCAGTTCACATAGACCCTCAGATTGGCAGAGCTTGAGAACCTAATTATGCTTAATTTGTTAGTTATTTAGATGTCTTAACTCTAGCAAAGGTTTCTATTTTGGTATCTAAGCGATCCCATCTAACAAAAAAAAAGTGAATGTGGCAAAATATTTGTGTAAGTGTGAAAACATGAAAATTAAAAGAAGGGAGTGTTGAATTGTGATTTGATTAAACTTAAAAGTTTCACAAATATTATTTGACTGATGGTGGTAAGACAATGATTTAATTCGTAAAACAATTAGACAAAAAAATTCTTAAATCTAATGTATCATGTTAGACTCACATTGTTAACTTCTCTAAATCATTTGTTTGATATATTTTCACATTGAATCTAACTAATGATTATATTGTGATTGATGTGTCTGACATACTACATTTGATGGAAGTCTGACTTGTGATGATTCGTTGAAAGAGATGAACTTAAAAGGATATACTTTCATAAACATGTTGTAACAGGTTTCATCTAGTGAACCATAAAACAAGTATCTTAAGTATCTCATAATAGATAAGGTTAGACAAACATAATTGAAGACTTATTCCATTTTTACTTTAATAAGTGATTAGATCATAGTTCTTGCATCTGACCAACCTCCCTATATGTAGATTTATAAACCTAATCTAAAAATACTTTGATCCTTCTTGGGTTAATTCAAATGATAATAACATGTAATGTAGAGGAAATAAGAAAAAAAATAACACGTACGCAACAATTTATATTGGTTCTTCTATTCACACAAACTACATTCAGTTCTTAGCCAACAAATCAAGTTCAACTAGGCAGACTAATGTTGCAAACTGCACTTGAGTATTCTTTGGAATTGATAGAGGAGCTCCTAAGTGCTTAAGCTTCTTGCGCAAGCTACACTTGATGTGGTGTAGGAAGATGCTTTTTGCATTGTTCAAAACAAAGGTAGAACTCCTCAAAGTAGGAAATAGAAATTGGAAATGGAAGAAAACCGTGGAGGAGGAAGAGATGGAAGAATCTACGGTGGAAGCTTCAAGGCAAAGGATAAACTAGTAGATGTAGGTGATCTTAGAGGAGGTTGGCCAACCTCCAAGTGTTCTTCAAGCCTTCTTGGAGAAGAATACTCAAAAGGAAACTTGACAAATGCCCTAAAAAATGGCCAACATTTAATTATAAAATCAAGCTTCAAAATTACATTGCATGGCACCTCTATTTATAGAGTGCAAGAGAGGAAGAAGCTTGTACGGGAAGCTAGCTAACCCTAGCTTCTATGACAAGCTTCTAAGACTTCTATGACAAGCTTCTCAAACCTAGCTTGTACTTTTCTTTGTTTCTTTCCTATGAAGTTGCTTAATATTTTGATCTTGTTGTTTAATTATAAGCAACTCATCACAAGGTTTTTCTCCAGGTGAAGGTTCAGTGTTAATGTGTAGCTGAATCCTAGACACATATTTTTCTTTAGGAAATTCCTCACAAAGATTTTTTGTGAAGAAGGAGTTAGTGTTTGATTCAACTCCAGACAAAAGTTCACTCAACTTTTCACAAGATGGTTCTAAAGAAGAGGGTTTTATATCAATGTCTGGCTTATCTCCAAACAAACATTTCTCTTTCTTTTCAATTTCTCTCTTCTTTTACTCTTCTCTTTCTCTCTTCTCTTTCTTTGCTTTCTCTTCTTTTTGTATAATAAGTGCTTGCAATTTTTCTTTAAACTCTTTTTCTCTTATAAAAACTTTTTCTCCTTCTAAAAATGTCCTTCCTTATTTGACAAGCTCTTTCATTTTTTCTCTGTTCTTTTTATTTTTCTCATAGAAAGATGGAACAAATTTCCTTCTCATGCACGCTTTTAACTCACTCTAATTCAAAATTTCTAATTTTGTAACATCATTTTCCCTTTCTTTCCACCAAGACTTGGCATATTCTTGAAAAATTAACACAACCATGAAAAATTTTCTAAATTCATCCACTCGATGGTAGTCAAAATTTTTCTCAAACTTGATCTCTCATTCTATATATTCCTCAACATTTTTATGTCCATAAAAAGTACAGAGGTTTATCTCAGGCTTTGTATAATGAAAATGACTTCTTTGATTATATCTAAGGAATGGTTGATAACAAGAATCAATACACACCCCTTCTTCTCTTAATGCTCTCACCTCAGAATTTATCCTTTTTGATGTACTTGAACTATTTGGTTTTGATTTTAACTTGTGATCCTTTTTCCTTAAACTCTTTAATTCCTCCTCCACAATGCCAAATTGTACTTCAGTGTTAATTTTCATTAAACGAATTTTATTCAAAATTTTCCTCAAATCTGAAGCATTTTCACTAGACTCATTGTCACTGTGGTGAAGAGAATATTTAGACATCTTAAGTTTTGTGAAGTAGTTTCTCAAGGTAAGACAAAGAAGTTTTGCACACCAGGGGGTCTCCTAGGAAAGTGAGGTACGTCACTAGGACAACTTAAGTATCAAGACTTTCCTTGCCAGAGTCTGACCCAATGCACCACCCAAGTCTTTCTTACAATGAATTCACTAAGTCATAAACGAAGGCGACTCAATATCAACAAAGTAAAAGAATAACTAGTCAAGTTGATTTTATCAAAGTAAAATAGAATTGTAAAGGAAAGTAAAAGCAAAGCTTGAGAATTTTAAACTAGGCAACTCCTAATTGTGAAGCTCTTTGGCACCAAGGACCATAGAGACACATTCACCGTCTAATGCTATTGGTTAAGCCACTAATGAGTATTCTTGCAATTACAACCCAAAGTAATACAATGAAAATTTGCTGGAAAATTAAATTCCTATGCTATGCACTCCAAGTGTTTGTAGTATTTCCTCACAAGTGTATCACTCCAACTTAGATCAATTTGTCACTCAAAAATTCAGCAGCAAAAGTCACATTTTTCGTTTGTGAATTCTCCTCCAATATTGCTCTCAAATCAACTCTTGATGCATTGGATCCCAACTCAACCCAAATTTCCTCATCAATGTACTAGTTCACCAAGAGTTCACAAAAATATAAAGCAATAAAGCACAATTAGGAAAAGCACAATTCAAATGGATTATTAATTGACAAACTCAAAGAATTTGAATGAAAGCGACAAGAAAGAAATTAAAGCACAAGAACGGAGGCAAGGAACACGAAAAAGAATATCTAAGAATGGCTCTAGAGTAGATTTAAAACAGAAAAAAATAAAACTAGAGTTTTCAGTTTTGACAGCAGTATGTGATTGATTTATGGCGACCAAAGTAGAACGTCTTTGCAAACGAAAATTTTACCACCAACCCTCAACACATTATAGAACTTCCACACAAAATTTAAGGTCAAACAGAGCACCGAATCCTCCTAAATAAATCCTGAACAGAGCGCGTTTTTAGGTCCAGTGCAACAGTTCTTATGTTATGCGCTAGGCTTCGCCAATTCCAAAATTTATTGCGTTAAAACCACATCGAATTAAGTCACCAAATTTTAACCACACACTCCCAACTTATTAAGCTATGATCACACAAACTTTGAGCTTAAACAATTAACTGGATTAATTGCAGTAATTCAATTACAGGGGCCAATTTTCACTTCCATCAGACTATTGTCAACAACTAGCATTTGGCTTTTGATCATTTATCATTTTTTCTACATTTTGTTTTGGAATGCACCTTTTTAACAGTACATTATAGACATCTTAATTTGTCTTACAAAATTTCACTTCAATATGATGCGTATACTGTTTGCAGTGAATTTTCCAAACTAGTGCAGTTTACAAAACAGCTTCAGAAAATTGATACCTATAGGAATCCAACAAGTTTAAACATAACATCAAAACATAATGGAAACCTAACTCTTACGTAACTTGTTAATGATCCAATGACAAGCTAAAGAACCCAAAAACATAAAAGGAAAAGCACACAAAGTCTCACACAAGTGCAATTTACTCAATCCATTTCATCAAACACATAGTAGACATAGTATAAGCCTTTTCATGAACACCTTGTGAACAAGTTTCTAAACATGGAGTTTATGACATATTTGGAAGCACATGACTTAGAACATGACAAGAACAGATTATAAACTTGAAACATACCTAAAAATAAGAAGATTCAAGAACACCTAGACACAAGATTCTTAGATGGTTCAAGAAGATTAATGTTATTTGAACTGTTTAAACTCAAGAACACAACATTTAATAGGTACAAAATAATCAAGACATGTAAAAACAGTGGTATACAACACAAAAAAGCTAAAAGAAAAAGTGAAAGGATCAAGAACTAATCTCTTGAAGACAAAAGTTCATGATACCAAATGATATAGGAGCTCCTAGGTACTTAAGCTGCTTGCACAAGTTACATTTGATGTGGTGTAGAAAGAGGCTTTTCCACCGTTCAAAACAAAAGGTAGAACTCCTCAAAGTAGGCAGAAGCAATTGGAAATGGAAGAAAACCATGGAGGTGGAAGAGATGGAAGAAGCTACGCTAGAAGCTTCAAGGCAAAGGATGAACTAGTGGATGTAGGTGAACTTGGAGGAGGTTGGACCAACCTTCAAGTGTTCTTAAAGGCTTCTTGGAGAAGAAGACTCAAAAGGAAACTTGACAAATGAGCTGAAAAACTGCTAGCATTTAGTTATACAATCAAGCTTCAAAATTACATTGCATGGCACCTCTATTTATAGAGTGCAAGAGAGGAAGAAGCTTGTATGGGAAGCTAGCTAACCCTAGCTTCTATGACAAGCTTCTAACCCTAGCTTCTATGACAAGCTTCTCAAACCTAGCCTTCACCCCAAGGCTCTCACAAGGTGATGACAAGTGGCACAAAGAGAGAACTTCTCCCAACACTTACACTACATTGCCAAAAATACAAAGTCCAAATCTATTCTACTTGGTCCAAATACAAGGCCCAAATTATTCTAAACTATTCTAAACAATTTATACAAATTAGAGAACTTCCTCTTGATACTCTATTTTCTCCAAAGTGATTTATTCAGTTTTGCATTTGGCCCGATTAAAAGCCCAAACGACCTGAGATGGACCTAATCTTCTAGAAAGCTCTTAATTCACCCTCTGGCTCTTTGTCCTCTTTATTCTTTAATTAATGTCGTTAAGACCTTCTTCCATCAGGAATCTAGCCGCTCATGGTTATTTCCTTGAATATTCTTGGCACAAGTCACTGTTTTTAACTGAGTATTTTTTGGGCTCATAGTCACTCCTGGCTAACCCTTTGAGTATTCTTAACACCAGCACTCTTGGCTCAACATTAAGTGTTCTCAACTCCAACCACTTCTAGTTGACCCCATCAAGGAATATTCTTTCTTAAGTCACTTCTGACTTAACTAAGTATTCTTTGGAATCATAGCCACTCCTGGATAACCCTTAAGTATTCTTTCCTAAGTCACTCCTAACTTAATTTATTCTTTACCAAGCTACTCCTAGCTTAACCAATTATTATTTTCCCTTTAGCCATTCTTGGCTAACATACAATAATGGTAGGCTTGGATGATCATATGATAATCTTATCTGACTAATTAAGAGTTATACAAAATTTAGGTTTTCTCTCATAGTGTAGATCATCTTACTCTTTAAGGAGAGTAATGTCTTTCGATGTACAAATTATCTTTCTTAGGTAGCTAGAAGCATACTCTTTGTGTTTTTCATGAAGTTCTTTAGGATCCTATTATTTTTTTAGTGTTTCTTCTTTGAGCTTGAGGATCCTTCTATGAAGATGTGAGACTTGTTGTATCATGTAATCAACATTTTGATATGGTGCAACCTCTACTCTCTTGACTTAGAGGAGTGTGAGCAGTAATTGGACACGGTATCTCCTCTCACTTATCCTGTTCTTCTAAATGAAAACATTTAAGTAAACTCTGGAAGCAAGTAGTCTCTAAGAGGTCATTTATCGTCATTGAGCAGCTTCAGCTTCTATATCATGTCCGCTTTGCATTTGATAGGCTTTAATATATATGATTGTCACATTTAATGTAGTTTTAATTTGCGCTCCTTTTTCTTTGCAACATCCAAGTTGCTCAGAAAAGAAATGGTAAAGTATGTTGGTAGAAAATGTATAACTTAAAGAGAAATCATATATATATATCTCTGAAAAGCTCTTAGAGGATATTCGAGCCCTATAGGTTCGAATTCCCTAGGAGGGTGTAAATATCAGGAATTCATGGGACAGAGGAGAGGGACACCTTTTAGAATGTTTAAGCTCAATATTATGCCAACAAGACGGAAAAGAAACGTTAAAGAGATTTTAAAGATAAGTACACTTTATTATTTATTGAGTTACATTCAGATACATAAAATATATTTGAGATATGATTTCTTTAATTGCTTTTGAAATACCAACTTGTGAAATGTTTAATGATAGATATATGTGAGATATGATTTCTTTAATTATTGTATGTTATGTTACTAGTCACTAAGTTAATCTCACATAGTTTTATATTTTTCGGATGAACATGTTCAAAAGTAAATTATAGAGTCTGGAAGTATGAAGTAGCTTTTGAGTTCCATGCAACTTATGAGTTGCTTAGTTAGCTTTTGTAAAGATCTTTGTATTAATTTCCCTTTTGTAAACTAATACATATAGTTATATTAATCAACTTTTAGTTTGGTTTTATAACGTTTATTCGGAACATCAATGTATAACAAATATTATGTCATGTAAATGTTCCTTTATATAAATTTTACTATTCACATATGTTATTATTAATGTTATGTCCAAATCCTCTCAAGGCTGTTACATTCCTCCTCGTCTAGTGGCCATTGGAAGAGTATATCCAGAAGGATCAACCATGCACATTGTGACCATGCATGATGATTTGACTAGAGTAGAAGAAATCAGAGATGTCACTACTCTAGTTCTAGTGTTCACAATGGAGGTTTAGTTAGTGCGAAAGACACTTAGAACATTCATCACATGGCCTACTGACCTAATTAAGACAATTTTAAAATATAATCAGGTATATTTGTCTTATTTATATTGATGCACAAACTTTGTATTTATGTATATATATTTATCTCATTTAGATTGATACACAAACCACTATATATACGATTGTTGTTATGTTTTACATGACCCTAAGAGGAGATAAGGCTCCAAATGCATTTAATTTTAAACCTGGCCGCAATCCCTAACTTTACCAAAATGTTAATCCAATTCAAGAGTTGACCAAGGTTTCACATGATTTCAGACATCTTGTGTCATTCATTATTATACAATATCTTTGACATTGATAATGGTGATATACCATTATCTACAGGATGTCTTTAAAATCATCCAAAGTAATCAGGTGTTGAACATTGCAGTCATTCAACTTTGGATAATGTGAATACACTTTGTCTATATTGTTTATTCAACTTACAATTCGTGAAATCAACCATTGTCACTAATATTTATATTAACAATATAGGCATACAAATCAATTAATTGTCAACATGGGAATGCTAATATTTATGGTTTTCTTGAGTCACAATGTGTACAAAAGTTTGGGAACAAAAACATTGGAATGTCAGACTTATATTCAACTATAGAATCATAAACCCCAAAAGAACACCTAGAAGACCTCTTTTGTTGATGCATAAGTAAAACTCATTCACTTTAGTTGTCACATAATTAATTCAACATCACTAATAAAATTCTATATTTTAGGTCTCATTTGCAATTGACAATTACTTGTTCCACAAACAATACTATCGTGTGATTTTGTTTTCTTTATATGGAAAGTTAAGCCTATACTTGAAAGCTCTTGTGCAGAAGTATGTTTTAACTATGAAATAATATGTGTTTTTTAGATCATGTAATATATTATAAATTACAAATTTTCTTTTGAATGTCATTAATGTATGTCTTGTCTTAGATGATAAATTCATTTCATCTTCATATAGTTTATGTTGGATTGATACTAAGGTATTTAGTTTTACATTGAAACTATTGTAATCATTTTTATTATTTTTTCATAAATTAACTCTAAATTTCTTATACTAGTTGAATAGGCAACAATGAAGCTTTGAGTGTAAATACTACATCATGCATTGGATGTTAATATTGTAATTCCTGAAAACATTTAATAAATTGTTTTAAGCATTATGAAAGAGCTCATATTTTGGTTTGATATATGCTTGTATAAAAAAACTAATATTTATTACCTATTACAACTTCAGATGACAAATCATTAGGAAATGTAATTGAAGAAATTAAGCATGAGAAAGATGTTTTTTACGTATTGGAAATTAGTATTTGTTGTCTTTATAACAATGTATTATTTAGACAAACTCTTGTGATCTAGCTAATTTAGCTTTTATTAAAATCTATAGTTAGTTTACATATGATTTGGTCTTGATATAGTTAAGTAAATTTTGATGTTTAAGTATAATTTTGGCAACGTATAGAAATCTTGTTATTCTTAAAAAAAACACATTATATATTACATCAGTTATGACCAAAACTCATGTAATATATACCCTACAAATGAAAAAGGTAACATATATTACATCCATTCTTTAAAACAACTAATATAATATATCATTCATCAAGTTTTTATTTGTAGTCCTATAAATGAAAAAGGTAACATATATTACATCCATTCTTTAAAACAACTAATATAATATATCATTCATCAAGTTTTTATTTGTAGTCCTATAAATTAAAAAGGTAACATATATTACATCCATTCTTTAAAACAACTAATATAATATATCATTCATCAAGTTTTTATTTGTAGGGTATACAAGAGTTGTCTCAAATAACAACTAATGTAATATGTTACATGTCCTTTTTTATTTGTAAGATACATATTATATTTGTTGCCTTAAAGAACCGTTGTAATATGTTCTTGAACAAGTTTTTTATTTCATTTGCACGAAATATGCTTTTTTGATTTTATTCATAATCATTGTAATATTACTCAATTTTGTATGGGTTCAACAACTCATTTAAAAACTATTAAATTTATCACATTGATGACATCTACATCAAATTTAAAACCAATATAAATACTCATAAATAATTAATGTAAATTATCTTTTTAGAAATAGTGTTAATAAGAGATTAAAATGATAATAGTATAAGATATTATGAGTTGTAAAGTTACTATGATACTTCTTCTAATAGTAAAGCATTTACATTAGATATAGTATAAACTTTTCTTTTAGGGGATGGATCAAAATAAAAGATTAACACAGTTAATAAAGTCAAGACATTTTATATTGGGAGAAGTAGTTTAATAATGACGAGATGCCTAAATTAAGATGCAAAAAACATAAAAGCTGGAGAATGTGATTCCGAAACCACTTGCACCAATTGATTAAAGAAGGGCCATTTCATTTTACAAATAGATCCTTATAACTTCTCTATCGTACGGTGATTATAAAGTACAAGAATAAGTAAACTGAAGATATATTCAAAGTGGTGTTCAAATAATTTTAGCTCGTGGAACTCATTTGATACTCTAAATAACATAATATTTCTTACCATAAGGAAAAAGATTAAGTCTTATAAAAAAAAGTGACGAAAATAAGAGAATAAAAAAGTGGTACAACACATTGTAGGAAATCAATTTCGTTCACTTACAATATATGCTCACAACTAATTAAAACAAATTAAATTTATTTGAGGGGCACGGCATAAAACTTTTTTCATAAATTTCTTCTGTAAAAAAAGTTCATATATTATTTAATTATGACAGTTTACTAATAATATAATGCCTATTGAAAATATTGACAAATTTTTATGTCTATGGAATAATGTGTTAGTACATTAAGTGGCGATATGTTTATATTGATTAATAGTTTTTTTGTTAAATAAATACTATATCAATAGAGGAAAGCTTAATATATATTTGTTAGCAAATAAATTTTTTCTGATATAACAAAATACAATGAAGATAATTAGATTTATCCAAATAAAATTAATATGAAAAATAGCGACTTTTTTTATCTCTTTTTTCTTCTATTACATACCATTCACATGTGTTTTAGAATTATGCTCCGTTGTTCAATTGTAATTTTAATCTTTATAGTTTAAAAAATTCATAAATTTAATCTTTTATTTTTTGCAATTTTAATATTATAATTTTTTTTTCAATTTTAAACTTTTAATTTTTAATTATATGTAATTTTAGTGTAATTTTTTTTATGACATTTTGGTTTTTTAATTTTTGGTTATTCATAATTTTTGTTTAATTTTCAGTTCAGTTTTTATGTTTCTTTTACTTTGGATATGACAGTAGTGTTGACGAAACACATGATACTTAGAATCTTTTTACAAGAATAAAGAGAGTCTAGCAACTAGAGACTTGTGAATGTAATTTGATAGTGATTCAATATATTTTAAAAATTAAAATTAAAAATAATTAAAATTACCTTAAAAAATTCAACACGAAAATTTTAAATAATTAAAAATTAACAAACTACAATTGCAAACAATAAATGTTTAGGGACCAAATTTATAAACTTTATAAAATGTAAGATGTAAAATTACAATTAGGTATAATTTATAATGCAAACTAGCAAAGTTAAACCAAACTCTCGATTAATGAGAATGAGTTTAAGTTTCAAAATTAAATTTAATATGTTTTTTAGAATAAGTTGAAGATATATTCTGAACTGTATCAACCCAATTGATTGCACTACATTCTTTAAATACAATTTATTAAAAAAAACAATTGTATGCTAAACATATAGTTTTACCTAATAAATAATATTTTATAACATGACATTATATATATATATATAATATTAAAATATATTTTTATTTAAGTATAATTAAATTTATTTACTTTATTGAGTTATATATAATGCTAATATTAATATATTATATTAAAACACTAAATTAACCTAACTTTATCTTATTTATTTTGGGTGTTAATAGGAACGAATTCATATTGAAATAAATAATTAGATCAATTTTCACATTTAATAAAGACAAAGAAAGTGTCCCTACTCACCCGAAAAAATAAAAGGGAGAAGGATACATAGAGACAAAAGAATATTAGTTTAATAAAGTATATTTGCTTACATGGAAAAATATTTATTATATACCACGTAACCTTTTACTGCCACAAAAAAAAAAGTAATTTCAATATATAAGAAAAAGAAATTGACTTTTCCATTGTGCACCAAGAGAATAACACATGAATAAACTGATTTAAATATTGGTATGATGTAGATAAATAAAAAGAAAAAGAAAAAGTAGTGGTGCCAAAAATTATTGTAAAAATGTGCTGTATTAATAATCTAATTTCACATTATAACTAAATAGTGCTCTAGTAGTTTAATTGTGCTTTTGATTCCTTTTAGTTAGATTACATAGATTCTTCACTTTTTTTAGCTAATTAAATTCTTCTGTTTAAAACGATTAGGCAAACTTGATTCTTCCTTTAAATTCTCATTTTACTGAAAATCATTTAATCAAATATTTTGTATTTAATTTTTTTTTCTCAAAATTCACTGTCGAAACTGTAAAATTTAGTTTAGGAAAATGTCTTTTCTTCTTGAAACCATGATCTCACCTCATAAAATCTTTCAAATTTACCAAACTTACACTACATTTGTTACTTATAATGTTAAAACTAGATCACATTAAAATTCATTATTATTCAACGAACTTCTTAAAAAAGTTAGTAAAATTATTTCATTTAAAAGTTAAACTTAGTTTATAGAAATTCCACCATATGACTTATCTACAATTTCACTTTTTTTAATTGTAAATAAAGTGATGTTAACTCTTAAAGAAACTCATTTCGCTTTTCTTTTTATTTTTCTCCTTTGTGAATCTTTATGATGAAGTTTGTCTGGATAATACCAACATATTTAAATAATACTTAAACACTTAGATAAACATGATAATTTTGAAAATTTTAAATAAAAACATTAAAAAATCTTAATTTTAAAAATAAAACTTTAATAACCACAAAAATGACCGTGAATCTTTAGATGAAGTTTGTCTGGATAATACCAACATATTTAAATAATACTTAAACATTTAGATAAACATGATAATTTTGAAAATTTTAAATAAAAACATTAAAAAATCTTAATTTTAAAAATAAAACTTAAATAACCACAAAAATGACCATGAATCTTTATGATGAAGTTTGTCTGGATAATACCAACATATTTAAATAATACTTAAACATTTAGATAAACATGATAATTTTGAAAATTTTAAATAAAAACATTAAAAAATCTTAATTTTAAAAATAAAACTTAAATAACCACAAAAATGACCCTATATAATTGAAGCTAAGATGAAAATAAATATTAAGTATGATTTAATAAGTGATTGCTGGTGCTGGAAGCCTTCAAGTTAAAGTAGTGGTATCTGACTAGTCTCAGAAGTTGGCATATTCGAGGTATCTTTTAACTCTATTATTTATGGACCTATGATAAATGGCAAAAAGACATGTTGATGTTGAAAAAATTAATTATAAACTTCCATAATCATACATCAAACTATAGTATTTCATAAGTAGTGAATAATGAACTCATAAAGCTTTTTTCTTTTTTTGGTGAACCCCTTGTTAGCAAATTTATTGCCCTCAACCTATTTATTTAAAAATATTTGATGTATTGCATGAGTATGAAACAATAAACATTTAATAAAAGTATTGTAAATTATTTAAACTGCATGAAGAATTTGAGAAGAATCAAAAGTACATGTTAAAATAAAACATTAAAAAAGTTGCGTGATTAATAAAAATTATAAATCGAGTATAAGATACGAAAATCACTAAAAATAAAATAAATTAAAAAATTACATCTCAATTTAATTCATACACATTATTTAATGAAGGGTAATTTAATATACAAAGACGGATACGATTTGCAAGAATAAAATCATTACAGTGTATATTATTTTATTTCTTAAGAAGTTATAAGCCAGAGCATATACTAAAGTCGTTTATTAGGATAATTTTAGGCATGCTGAGAGATAGGAAATAAAATAAGAAAATGTTCGATTGTATTTCTTTAATAAAGACCACAGATATTTTACAAAACATACATTTTAAAATGTTTGAACGAAGTTAGTTTGTAGATCTAGCAATGAGATGAATAAAGTATTTATTTTATGATGATGTATAGTCTTATTAAATATATTTACTAATATTTTTTTATTTATTCTTCAACCTCTTTAATCATGGTAGCATAGATAAAAGTGATACGAGATAAATTGAATTGAATAATATGAAGCTTCAATATTTTAATGTTTAAGTTACAAAAATTATAAATAAAAAAATTTAAGTCAATTTCATTTTATAAAATTAATATTTTTCTAAAAAATTATTAATTATTTTTTCTGAATTTTTAAGTTAATAGTTTATTTTTTATAAAAAATTCCATACTTTTCTTATGTTTTGGTTGAGTTAGTGGATTTAAAGGAATGGATTTGAGATGAAAGTACGTGAAAAGTTAAACTATTTGAATTAAGAGAAAGATGGATGAGATTTGATTGAAAAGTTTATGAGTAATGTGATAGGTGTGATAGATATTTTAATTTTTTTTTTAATTTACAAAATTGTAAGATTAAAATTATTTAAAAATAAAATATTAATTTGTTGGGTGTGATTAATGAATTTTTTTATAAAATAATAATATTATAAATTATTTTAAAATTAACTATTATTGTTAATATTATTATTATATAAATTTATTTTTATTATTATTATAATTTTTAATTTTATTATTATAATTATTATTTTTAGTTTTTAACATTAATATTATTAGTATTTTATTTTTATAATCAGCCTATTTTTATTATTATTTTATAAATTTATTATTACATTTTTTTTTTGTTCTAGTCGTTGAGGGCTTTGATCGCTCTTAGCTAGCTTAAATAGAAGATGATCTTCTCCCTTTGCAAATCCCTATATTTATACTCTTCTAATATCGAATTCTGATACTAGATTTTAAGGAATTTGAAATATTACCGATTTAATATTTAATAGAAATGTCCGTACTCAAACGTGGTTGGGATGAGCGTTAGTTATTTGCACTTCTTATTTAAAACTATCTTGTTTTTATTATTATTATGAATTGGGCTACGAAATTGGGCTGCTTTTGACATAGGCATGTATTTTTCCAATTTTCAGATTGAGGGAGGATTACTTTTCACACACCGCAAATCTCATTTAGCCCTAAATACACATTTAGACCCATGCGGGACACAAGCCTCCAGCCTTGAGATGAATATGCAAAAGGCTTTGACTCAAATTTCCCGCACTACCTACATCACTTCAAGTCCTTTAGATGTGATGTTAGTCAACATCTCTTGACAGATGTCGCCTTCTTATTGCATTTTTGAAGCTTCCGCTATAAGCTTCATTCTCTCAACAAAAAACGTTATTTCTTCCTACCGTTTCATTTCCTCATCTACATTTCAAGGGTTTTAGTTTCTTCCTTCTTCCTCAAAAGGTACGTTTGTCATCTTGTTAGTTCTTCTCCATTATTTGCTTACTCTCTTCCCTACGCTTCCCAATTTACAGTCATAGTTAGCATCCTTTTAAAGTTTCTTAGGGTTCTTCTTTGTCTTTATTATTATGGTCGATTATCATAATAGATATCCTTGGGCTGCCACTGATTTACTTAAAGAAACTTCTTCCTTTACAATCACTCAATCTATAATTGTTCTCTGTCAATCTCATGCATTTAGTAAGACCAATGAACACGATGTTGTTATTATTCCTTGTAGCGTAGATGAATCAGTATGCAATGACAATGTGACAAATGCTGAAAACCCCTTTTTTCTGCATCACTAACTTTATCAAAATAAGTCTTCAATTACCTTTAGATAATTCTGAGAAACAAGCTTTGACTCTTCTAAACGTTTCTCTGACTCATCTACATCCCAATAGTTAAACTTTCATTAGGGGTTTTCTGTTTTGTGTAGCCATTTTGGCATGGTTCCTACCACAAATATGTTATTTTACTTTTTTTCTAAAAGCAAAATTTATAATAGAAAAATTTGGATTTCTCTTAGTAGTGTGGGTGATCGTAATCTTTTAACCCTCTTTCAGTCTTCCTATAAAAAATTTAGAAGTAATTTTGTAAAGAGTTGTGCTTCCGAGCAATGCCCTTCGCTTCTTGATAGTTTCCCTTTGTACTGGTCCACAACCCCTCATCCTCAAGGGGCAAGGTCCCTAGATGAGCTCGATGAGGTTGAGTGAAAACATTGTATTTTTCTAAAGAAGTTGGGGCTGACCTTTAACATTGGGATACTGATCAAGCGATAACATTGTATTTTTCTAAAGAAGTTGTGTTGTTGAGATTTATTAACACACACCTCTTTGGTTGTGTTTTTGTGATTCTGCACATTCAATGACTTAACAAATAATATGTCAGTTTAAAGAAAACACAGATATTTATTAGGGGGTGTGATCTCGTTAAAAACCCTAGAGAAAAATTCAACAAAAAACTCAAGGGAAAAAAGTGTGGCCCCGTGTTAAAATGTTCATGATAGAAGTAACACGTAAACTTCAAGTCTACGAAGCAAAAAATGTAAGAACTAGAAAAATTAAAAACTATAAAGTAAAGACTAGAAAAATGTTACTCAACTAAAATAAAACTTCAAGCTTGTCGCATTCCATGTTCGAGGGATGGTTCCTCCATCCTGTGTCTCCAATGGTAAGTTCCATTTCCAACGATTTCCTTTATTTGGTAAGGTCTACTCCACTTTGGGGCGAACTTGTTGTTAATTGTGTTCATTTGTGCTCTCTGCATCACTAAATCGGACTCTTTGAACTGTCTTGGGAGTACTTTGCTTCTGTGCTTTATTTTCACTTTTCGTTTTACTGACTCACTTTTAATTTTTGCGTAGTCTCTAATATCTTCAATCATATCTAAGTTAGCTCAAACTGCTTCATTAAATGATGCTGGAGAAAAGTGCATTACTCGGAATGTCGGTTCAGCTGTTTCCACTGGCATCAATGCATTTGTTTTGTAAAGTAAGCTAAAAGGCATTTCTCATATGGTAGGTTAGTAATACCCTTGGCACTTCTTTCGGCTATCCACCCTTAGCCACATGTAATCTCTTTTAAATTCCTCTAAGAAGGACTCGGTTTAATGGTTCTACCTGTCCGTTAGTTGAGGGTGTTCAACATATGTGAAGACCTACCTGATTTTCAATTCTTGGCACATGTCCTTTAGTTGCCTACTCGTGAACTGGGTCTCGTTATCCGAAATCAATGTTTGTGGTACACCGAAACGAGAAATGTTGTTTTTCCACACAAAGTTTTGAACCTTTGATGCCGAAATGACAGCCATGGGCTCTGTCTCTATTCACTTGGTGAAGTACTCTATTGCCACTATCAAAAATTTTAATTGTCTTGTGGCCAGGTGAAACAGACCAAGAATGTTTATTCCCCATGCGTGAAAGAGACATGGGCTAGTAATAGAGTGCAACTCTTATGTTGGTGCATGAATCCAGTCACCATGTTTTTGACATTTGTCGCATTTCTGAGTGTATTCTTGACAATCCTCCTTCATAGTAGGCCAACAGTAACCAGCCCTTATCAACTTAAGTGATAGTGCATGTTCTTCGATATGTCTCCCAGTAGTGCCCTTATGTAATTCGGTCATGACCCTGTTGGATTTTTCTTATGAGATACACTTGAGCAATGGATAAGTAAACCCATGTTGAAACAAGTAGCCATCGATCATGAGATATCATTCTGATTTCTTCCTTATCTCCTTAGCCTCCTTCATATCTTGGGGTAGTACACCTTATGTTGAGTATCGCATATAAGGTGACATCCACGTGTCCTTATTTCTTCCTTCTACTGCAAGCGCTTCAACAATTTCTTCATTTTTGGCTCCAACGAAAACTCTCGGTGTTTAGAGTTTCCTATATTACTGGCCTACTTCCTCCTTTAGTCGAACTTGCTAATTTTGAGAGTAAATCGGCCCAGGTATTTTGTTACTTGGGCAAATGTGTTACTTCAAATGAATCAAAAATATTGGCTAAGTATTGCACGTACCTAAGGTATTTTGTCAATTGAGAGTCATTTGCGAGATAATTTTTGTATACCCATTTTCTTTATTAATATCATTTCTACAAGTAAAGCTTCATATTCAACCTGATTGTTATTTGGTTTGAAGGAAAACTTAAGAGACTTTTCCACTAAGACTCCATCTGGGCCTTCTAAAATTACTTCTGAGAAGACCCAGATGAATAATTCATTTGAGTTATGTCTTTTATTTGAAGTGAGTTCCGCTATAAAATGTATAAACACCTACGCCTTGATTGACCCCAAGATTGATAGATGAATTCCGATAGTTCTAATAATTTACATGATTTTATTACATCACCTTGAAAAAAAAAAGTTAAAATCATACCACATTTGAAAAAAAGGTAATAATATATTTGAATGATAAAAAAGGTTAACTAAATTATTTATAATTATTTATTCACAAATTGATATTACCTAATATTTCTTCTAATAAAATTGATTTCTTTTATTATTACAAGTCTACTTTATTAAACTCATAAAATTATATATAAAAGCATTATAATTAAATTCATTTAAAATAAAATGACAAAAGTTTTAAAAACTAACCGACGTTAAAATATTAAACAGTGGCCTTTGGGAGATAAATAATTCTAGGAATTAATGTTCATATCATCCACCCCAGGATGCACCTTCCCCACTTAGCATCTTCAACTTAATTTCTTTCTTTCCTCAAAATATTTCACATCCACATGCTAAACTACTGAATTATGGACAGACCACCAACTCATCCATTTTTTATTTGTTTAAAAGGATAAATGACTAATTTAGCTGGTGTCAAACTATTTTTTTTAAGAAAATAAATTGATTTGATTTCTGAATATATATATATATATATATATATATATATATATATATATATATATATATATATATATAATAAGTTTGAATTAATTAAGAAGATTATAATTTAATGCTAAATTAATTTAACAAACAATTTATTATTGAATTATCTTTTTATGGCATGTTATATAATTATTTTTTCTTGCATTTAATAGATTAAATTAAAAAATTTGTTATTTAAGATTAAATTATCACTGATTTATTAATTTAGGAACATAATAAGTTATTCTCTTCTCTTAAGAAATTGTTTTGTTTTTCTTCTAAAGAATGTAATTTATTTATGTTTAATCTTTTCTTATGTCATGTTTATGTTGCACTATGTGTTTTGAACACGTGTCACGTAAGCAATGTATTGTGCTGACACAGACTGAATCTTTACGGAAGAAAGAACCTAGAATAATAAATAAGAAAAGAAAAAAAGATAATATGCTCCAATTAGATTATCACACATCAATGTGGCCCTTAAGAATTTCAACCAAATCGATATTTAATTTCAACCACAGATATCCATTATTTGTTCACTTCGTTCATAGGAATAAATTAAACTAAATATGCTTTTAATCTTATATTTTTGTTTAAATTATATTTCAATATTTTATTTAAAATAATTTTTTTAATTTAATTTATTTTAATTTTTTGTATAATTTTAATTTTACATGTCTAGTATTTTTATTCATATAAATTAAGTACCTAAAATATATATTTAAGTGAAAAAAATTTACTTAATTAAAATGTAAGGAATAGAAAAAATCTACAAAACCTTAAAAAAATGAATTTTTCAAATAAAAAAATATTTATTTTAAATAGGTGAACTAAAATTATATTAAACAGAATAAGAGAAAAAAATTATTTTTTAAAAAATATTAAAAAAATTAAAAATTCCTTTTATTAATGATTACAAATAAAACACTTTTGAATAATACAAAATACATTTTGAATTTAGTACAAATAATTTAATATATATATATATATATATATATATATATATATATATTATTAATATAAAATATTAAAAATTGGATATAGAGATAAAATGAGTGGAATGATTTAAGAAGATTTAGTTATATAAATAAAAAAATTAAGAGAGGAATAACCTGAAAGAAATTCTCAACATTTCAGCATTATCTCTTATCTTTCTTTACAGATATTTAATACGGTTTTTTAATATTTCAAATTATCATTTCTTTTATCTTTGTGCATATACTTAAATATTATTATCCATTTTTTACTATGTTATCTTTTATCTTTATTGTTAACTTAAATTTCATTAATTTTAAAAAATATTAACTGTAATATCACATTATAATTTAAATTATTTACAGTAAATTTAAGTATAATTTATGAATTTAAAATTGTGTACTATATTTTGTAATTATAATATATTTATAGATTTTGAAATATCTATTTATTATAAATTATAATTATATAAAAACAAAATTTATTACATTGGAGTGGAACGCAGTTACTAAAATTCTACCCTCTCTTCAAATTTAATCAAATTATTCTAATTTTTGAAAATCTCTCACTTAGTATTTTTAAAATAAATTTTGGATTTGATTTTTTTGAAAAAAAATATAATTCAAATAAATATTTTATCTTTTAAGATTTAAATCCATGATATTTTAATTCCAAAACAAAATTAAAATTCTAAGTGGTTCAAAAATTTAGAAAAAAATAACATATTTATATTCTACAATTAAGTTTAATGAGATAATTTTGTATTAAAGAATAAAGTCTAAGAACAAAGTTAGATTATAATGTTTAAGAATCAATTTGACATCAAGTTAAAGTTTAAACAATAGTTTCTCATTAAGTTATGTTAATTTACCCAATGAAATTGATCTGAGACTCTAAATGGTAACGTTAAAGCTATGTTTGATAAAGTTAATTGAAAAGGCAGAAAAAAACTAGTTAAAGTTAATGACTATTTAGCAGTCCAAAACCAATTAAATTAAAGTTGAAAATTTGTTCAAAAACTGAAAAGGTATAATAAAAATGTTTGATAAAATTTAGCGATTAATTAGATAAAATTTTTAAATCACAATTAAGAACATGATTAATTATTGAATCAAAATTAATATTAAATAATTATATGTTTTTAATAATTATAAATTATATATCTTTTTATTTTAAACTTTTATAATCTAACATCCTTATTTAAATTGAATTTCAAATAATATTTATGTAGAACTTTATCTTTTATTATAATTCAAAATAACAATTATTTCTGAATAAAAATAAATATTTTACTGAATAATTAAATAATTCAAAAAATAACAAATAAAGTGAAACACTAAAATAATAATTTGAAAATCATAATTATAAATTTGACCATTAAATTTTTTTTAAGGATTAAGATAAAAGTATATATAAATTTAAAAAATGATCTAATTAGTTTATTGAAACTAAGTACATATATATATATATATATATATATATATATATATATTTTTTTTTTTTATTTAAAAAAGTAAATGATTTATAGTATATTGTTGCATAGTTTATAATATGTTATTCTGTTAAAATATTTTTGAAGTAGTCACTTTTTAATATCTAGATAATTTACTTTTTAATTTTTAAATGTAATTAAAAGTAAAATAGAATTATAAAATATGTATACAAGAAATGAAAATTCCTTTATATATTATATATACTAGTAGTTTGTATTAATATTAATAATAGAGATATATAAAAAATAAATAAGAATTATATAATAATTATTTTTAATATTTAGATAATTTATTTTTATTTTTAAATTTAAAATATAATTAAAAGTAAAGTGAAAACATTAAATACGTATTTTCTTCATATATTATTAAAAACTTTTTTAATTTTAAAATATAATAAGGATAAATAGAAATATTAAATGTATACTAGAATCTATTATAGATATTAATAATATATTTTAGATATTGATAATCTATTATAGATATAAATAAAAGTTACTTGATAAAAAAAGATAAAGTTATAACAGTTTCATCATTAGTTTAATCTATAATATTCATAAAATCTTTTACCTCAAATACACTTCATTTAAAATTAAAAAAAATAAAAATAAAAATAAACTGACCCGGTAATCATTTTTTGTCTATAAATTCAAGGTCCTCTCCACCTCAAACCATGCCTCTCTTTCTCTTTCAGTCAGTGTTGTGCTTTTAGTTCAAGTTCAACACTTTTTCTGAATCTTTCCCTGTAGAGATCATAGGAGGAAGAACTATTAGCTTTCATCCTACGAGATCTCTTTCGGTCTCTTTACCCTTTGTTGCCTTAATTCTCTGCTTTTGATCTTCACTCTATCACATTGCATCACTCTGGTGAAACACCTTTTCCTTGTCAGATTTTTGCTTCGCCCTCGTAAAACACTTTTTCATCACAGTGAAAACCAAAGCCACTGAAATTTTGTGTTCTGTTCTGTTGGCTGTGTTGTGTGATACTTATATATATAGAGAGAGAGTGGATGGCCACAAGGAAGCTTGAGAAGATGGCTTCAATTGATGCTCAGTTGCGGTTGCTGGCACCAAGTAAGGTTTCTGATGATGACAAGCTTGTTGAGTACGATGCTTTGTTGCTGGACCGCTTCCTTGACATTCTTCAGGATTTGCATGGGAGTGATATTAGAGAAACTGTAAGTCTCATGCTTTCAAGCCCACCACACTTCACTTTTCAAGTTTTTGTTAGGTTTAGTTTTGTGGGGTTATGACAAGACCCTATTTTTGGGTCTATGGTGATGGATTTGTGATACCCCATTTCAATTTTCATGAGATGGTAGACGTAAAGATGCTAGTTTTGGCTTCATTTTGATGGATTTCTGAAACCCTGTTTTAGTGTTTGTGAGACGGTAAGGCTTTTGGTATTGGAACATTGTGATTTGGTGAGACTCTACAGATGAATTTTTCAATTGCATCATTAGAAATAAAGTTTACGAATTAGTATATAAAATGAATGATGAGTTACAAAATCATTATGCCCCTTTGGATTTAAAACTGCTTTCCCCTGCATTTACTTTTGAATTGCTAGTGATCCTCTTGATCCTGGGTATTTATGCCGTCTGGAATGGGTGGTTTGAACTATGTTTGGTGGGTTTATGTTTTGAATTGATTGTTCTGTGTTTCTTGTCATTATGGTCCTTTAAATTTTTAGTGAAATACCGATTCATGCTTTGGTGAATCAAATTAATTGTACCTGGATATTGGCTTTGCCTACAAAAAGTCTGGCTTGTGTTTTTTCGCTCTTCACTGCACAGATGTGACTTATTGATTTTGGTAATTTGATGTTGACTAGGTTCAAGATTGTTATGAGCTGTCTGCTGAGTATGAAGGGCAGAATAACCCTCTGAAGTTGGAGGAACTTGGGAACATGCTAACTGGTCTTGACGCTGGGGATTCTATTGTGATTTCCAAGTCGTTCGCTCATATGCTTAATTTGGCCAACTTGGCTGAAGAAGTTCAAATTGCCTACCGTAGAAGGATTAAGTTATTGAAGAAGGGTGATTTTGCTGATGAGAATTCTGCTATCACGGAGTCAGATATTGAAGAGACCTTCAAGAGGCTTGTGAATCAACTGAAGAAGACCCCTCAGGAAATCTTTGATGCTTTGAAGAGCCAAACTGTAGATTTGGTCCTAACTGCCCATCCTACTCAATCTGTTCGTAGATCTTTGTTGCAAAAGCATGGCAGGTTTGTCCATTACTTATTTCAATCATGATTGTTGTAATGTAGGTCGGAGGAGGTGTGATGTTAGTCCATTTGTTAGATATTTATTAATTTACTGCGCTGAAAAACCTGTGATATTTAATCCCTGACAAGGAAATCCTATATTTCTACCATTTGGGCTGTTTTCATAAATAACCTTTAATCTTTCAGTTGACAATAATTGCCTTCTTTTATTTCAGAATTAGGAATTGTTTGACACAATTGTATGCTAAAGACATAACACCAGATGATAAGCAGGAACTTGATGAGGCTTTACAAAGAGAGGTACCTAACTGCTGATTGTTCTTGATTCTATATACTTATATTATGACAGTAATGATAGCCACATGGTTGATTCTTACTTAGAGTTTATGCAACTTTTGCCTTAATGGTTATTATATGTAAACATCATAATTGAGATCGATATTTCGATGGTGTTTAGACATCATAACCTTTCTGATTTATTAAGTAGTGACATTATTTTAGTTGGTTAAGCTAAAACAATCAGAGGTAGGTGTGTTGTATGTATGCTTTTGTGGGCAGCATTGCATAAATGCCATGATAGTATGTTCTTCTTGCATGAAGATATAATGGGTGGATATATGTGTTCGGTAACCCAAGTTAAAGCATTTGGGATCTTATGTACGGGTTGAGAATTGGCATAAACTTTTCTAAATTACAGTTATGATTGATCTAATCTAGCTTCAATCTGTGCAACATTAGATCAAAGTATTAAATACTCAATGTATTATTGTTGGTCAAAATTACTTATTTTAATATTTTTCATTATATTTTAGCTTTGCTCAGTCTATGTTGCTGGTTAGCTGAAAAGCTCTAGGTTTAAGGATTTTATTATTCCGTTTGAATTTTCTATTCTACTTAGTTTTCAATTAGATTTGAATTCTATTGACGGACTTCTGTAAAAAGAAGATTTAATTTTATTGTGGTTTCAAATTGGTGATTAAAATTGCATCTGACCAAATGCCAATCCTTTTGGTATTGCTAAGGCTCTAATGCTGTTTCTCTCATGCAGATTCAAGCTGCATTTCGTACAGATGAAATTCGCAGGACCCCTCCTACACCTCAAGATGAGATGAGAGCGGGAATGAGCTACTTTCATGAGACCATTTGGAAAGGCATACCAAAATTTTTGCGCCGAGTTGACACAGCTCTGAAGAACATTGGCATAAATGAACGTATTCCACATAATGCCCCTGTTATTCAATTTTCTTCTTGGATGGGAGGAGATCGTGATGGTATCTTTCTTTCCTTCCTAAGCAGTTAATGAGTGGAAATATTCCTTTTTATGCCCTATTTTGTTAAATTTGTGATTTTTTTGGCTGAAGTATGTATTTGGTATAGATTCAAAATATTTACACCTCATGTTCCTTATTCAGTTTTCTGTCTACATTAAGCTTTCATCTTCAGTGTCAAATAGTTCCAGAGACATGTGGCTTGTATTCTATTAATCTCCGTCTTACAATTTGCCTAATGTGTGTTGCAGGTAATCCTAGGGTAACTCCAGAAGTTACAAGGGATGTGTGTTTGCTAGCTAGAATGATGGCTGCTAATTTGTACTTCTCTCAGATTGAGGATCTCATGTTTGAGGTATTAAATATGCTGGTCATTACAGATAATCTATTTTATTCTAGCATAAAGGTTAGTGTTTTAACATCTTGCTTCTTGTCTGCTCCTGGCAGTTGTCTATGTGGCGCTGCAATGATGAGCTACGTGTTCGTTCTGATGAACTCCTTTCCTCCTCAAAGAGAGATGCAAAACATTATATTGGTATGTACCATGTAGCAATTGTAACATTTTGATCTGAATTATGCTCTATAAACTATTATATTCTTTATTGGAATCTATGACATTGATAAGAAAATTTCATTTTCAATACTAAACTAATGTGGTGGTTCTCAGACTGGTTGATTCATTTAAAATTGAACCTTTTGTTAAGTAAATTGTATTTAATGTTAATAAATTATTTGTTGCTCCAGAGTTTTGGAAACAGATTCCTCCAAGTGAGCCATATCGTGTTATTCTCGGTGATGTAAGGGACAAATTATATAATACACGTGAACGTGCTCGGCAGTTGTTAGCCAATGGAAGCTCTGAAATCCCTGAGGAGACTACCTTCACAAATGTTGAGCAGGTATCATCCTAATATTGTCTGATAAACTTTTGTGAGATACAAATAATTGGACTTTTTCACCTATAAGGAGAGTGCTTTGAAATGACTCATTATTGATTCCATCTTGGGTTTTAGATTATGTTCAATATTTTAACACTCTGAATTTCTTGCCATTTTCGCTAGCTATACAAATATGAATAGTTCATTCTTTGATGTTCATGTTAGTCCACAACTCTAAAAATGCAAGATCATGAGTTTTCAGAATAACCGTGACAAGTAATTTAATATATTATATTAAAACCAATAACATCCAATTTTTTCTTGTAGTTCCTGGAGCCACTTGAATTGTGTTATAGGTCGCTGTGTGCATGTGGCGACCAACCAATAGCCGATGGAAGCCTTCTTGATTTCTTGCGCCAAGTTTCCACATTTGGGCTTTCACTTGTAAGACTTGATATCCGTCAAGAATCGGATCGGCACACTGATGTTATGGATGCTATTACAAGGCACTTGGAGATTGGATCTTATCGAGAGTGGTCAGAGGAACGCAGGCAGGAATGGTTGCTATCTGAGCTGAGTGGAAAGCGCCCTCTCTTCGGCCCTGATCTTCCTAAAACAGATGAAATTGCTGATGTATTGGAAACCTTTAATGTCATTGCTGAACTTCCTTCAGACAGCTTTGGTGCTTATATCATCTCAATGGCAACATCTCCATCTGATGTGCTTGCTGTTGAACTTTTAAAACGTGAATGTCATGTGACGAAGCCATTACGGGTTGTCCCATTGTTTGAAAAGCTTGCTGATCTTGAGGCTGCTCCTGCTGCGGTGGCGCGTTTATTCGCTATAGATTGGTACAGAGACCGCATCAATGGGAAACAAGAAGTTATGATAGGGTACTCGGACTCAGGAAAAGATGCTGGCCGTCTCTCTGCTGCATGGGCACTGTACAAGGCTCAAGAGGAACTCATAAAGGTTGCAAAAGACTTTGGTGTTAAGCTTACAATGTTCCATGGCAGAGGAGGCACTGTGGGAAGAGGAGGAGGCCCCACTCATCTTGCTATTTTATCTCAGCCACCAGATACTATTCATGGCTCACTTCGGGTAACAGTGCAGGGTGAAGTTATTGAACAGTCATTTGGAGAGGAGCACTTGTGCTTCAGAACACTTCAGCGCTTCACTGCTGCTACACTTGAGCATGGAATGCACCCTCCTGTGGCACCAAAACCAGAATGGCGTGCCCTCATGGATGAGATGGCTGTCATTGCTACAGAGGAGTATCGCTCCATTGTTTTCCAAGAACCCCGTTTCGTTGAGTACTTCCGATGTGTAAGTTTTGTTGAATACTTCAGTATAGAAATTGTCCTTGAAAATCTAGCAGTTCAAATGATAACCTAGTTGGCATGCATGATTAACCAACACTGCATTAATATTGTTTCCGAACAAGATGAAATTCATGTAACATTCTCAATGTTAAAAATATTTTGCCCATAACATTTATGGCTGCTGGTTATCATTTGTTTTCTTCCCAGAATCCTGCAAATGTAGTATTATCCGTTACAGAAACTTGAATTGGAATACAATTATATATCTGATGATTTAAGAAACATTTGCTCTTTCCTTTGGATTCAACTATTTTTCTTGCAAATTCTCAACTTATTTTCTTTCCTTTATTACTGAATATTGCAAACTGCAGGCAACACCTGAGTTGGAGTATGGAAGAATGAACATTGGCAGTCGTCCATCAAAAAGAAAGCCAAGTGGAGGAATTGAATCACTGCGTGCAATCCCTTGGATCTTTGCTTGGACTCAGACAAGGTTCCATCTGCCTGTTTGGCTTGGCTTTGGGGCAGCATTTAGGCATGTAGTTAAGAAGGATCCAAAGAATCTGCAAATGCTTCAAGATATGTATAATCAGTGGCCTTTCTTCAGGGTCACCCTTGACTTAGTTGAGATGGTGTTCGCTAAGGGAGACCCCGGGATTGCAGCCCTTTATGATAAACTCCTAGTGACAGAGGAACTGTGGCCATTTGGTGAGCGATTAAGGTCTATGTATGAAGAAACCAAGAGCCTTCTCCTCCAGGTAATTTACTATTACTGCTATACACTTCATATCTACATTATGATTCAGCATTTATGATGGTACCATCTTGTTTTCTGTAGGTTGCTGGACACAGAGATCTCCTTGAAGGAGACCCCTACTTGAAGCAAAGACTTCGTCTTCGTGATTCCTACATCACAACCCTCAATGTCCTGCAAGCCTACACATTGAAGCGTATCCGTGATCCTGACTACCATGTGAAGTTGAAGCCACATTTGTCCAAAGACTGCATGGAATCAAGCAACCCAGCTGCTGAGCTTGTGAAACTCAACCCTACAAGTGAATATGCTCCTGGTCTTGAGGATACCCTTATTTTGACAATGAAGGGTATAGCTGCTGGCATGCAAAACACTGGTTAAGCTATGCAGCTTTGTTGCCTTTCTTTGCAACTACCAATGTGGCTTTGGATACATACTGTTTAACCAAAATTTGTCGGCTACAGAAGCGAACTACCACCAAATAACAGTTATCTATCTTTTTTCATGCAATAAAACAGGATATTGGCCTATGCATGCCTTGTTTTTGACTGCATTTTCTTCTTCTCTTTCATGTCGTGTGTTTCTTATAACATTTCCTGTTCTTCTCATAGGGATTAGTGTATATAATATATATATATATATATATATATATATATATATATATATATATATATATTATTAAAATGTGTGAAACATTTTACCTATTTTGGTTAAATCATAACAACTGTCAAAAAGTTTTATTTTGTAGGCTTATTATACCTTTTCGTTTGTCTTTTTCACATTCCCCTGTATAGTTTGCTTGTATGATTTTTCATGTTAAGAATCTTAAAGACGGAACATGATTACATTTGCGTTCATGTATTTCAATACTAAAAAAATCGATTTTTAGATATTTTACCAATTTCCCAGTTAAGATAATAATTAATATATGCTCAAAGTATATTCGTCCTTTCTTTTATTTGGAAAGAAACAATTGCACAATCTAAAGTGAATTAGATTGAGCTTTTATTCAAATTCAATGTCAATGCCGATTTATTCGACACTTCTTATTGGAGAAATTCTTGAACATGTTCATACCTTGTTTGGATTGAAAAAGGAATAAAAAGGGAAAAATAATGAAGGAAAAGATAATAATTAGAGTTTTTTTTTTATTGAGGAAAAGAGTCTGGAATGTATAAGGAAATGAGTGAAAAATTTGTAATTTGATTGATGAATTAAAAAAATAATTGGATAATATAATGAATTATCAAAATACTCATCCTTAAAATTTAATAAAAATGAATATGAATTAAAATCGAAAGATGATTAATTATAAAGTAATTATTTCATAAAATTAGAAATAATATTAAAAATAATTTAAAACTTGAAATTTAATATATTTAAATAATCAATTTCCAATAATGTACAATTTCTTTACACAATTTTTTAAATTAAAGTAAAATAAAAAATTTGCAAATGAAAAATGAGACGTGTACATAAATTGATGAATATAAAAAAAATAATTAATTTTGACTCTAATAGTGATATGTTTAAGTAAATTATAGGCCGTTTTTTAAAAAGGACTTAAATTTCATTACAAAGAAAAAACATAAATCCATGTACTAATAATAGTTAACCAAATATGAATATGAAAGGTACATGCAAGAAATTTAAAAATGTATAAAAAAAATAACTATGTTCATTTCATTCATTCAAATTAAAAAAAAAAAAAAAATTAAAAAAATCAAAAATA
>Ga0209700_101366_pt1 | contig 50336 bp, 19 predicted proteins | sample SiratroredBW_FD_187528 | JGI IMG/M metagenome (GOLD analysis project Ga0209700, IMG submission 187528) | Root nodule microbial communities of legume samples collected from California, USA - Siratro red BW (SPAdes) (version 2) | ecosystem: Host-associated > Plants > Roots > Nodule | place: USA...
ATTCAAATAAAGATCCAGTCTGTGAAACAGAATTGCATTTTACTGAAAAATATCAAATTGTTTCAAAAAGTTTTGAAATCCAATTCACCCCCCCTCTTGTATTTCAGCCAAAACAGTTTCCAACAACTTCTATGTTCAATCTCGGGATAAGGAAAAAAGACATGAAATTGTTACTCAAACAATTTTTTATGGTGTGTTGTGAATAAGTTTAACCACGGTGACTGCTGGTTTAAAAGTTTGGGATTTCGTTCTAGTCCTTTTAATTTGTATGTAATTGTTGTTGGTTCATGTTCTGTGGGGGTTGCAACCAAATATTAGAAATGTGCAGATTACTCAAATTCTTTTTAAGTTTGAGGAGAAGTGTAAGTTGATTTTTAAGTATTAGGTCATCAGGTAGAGTAGAGTTCCCTAGTGTGATTCAGATGAGTTGAAATAATGTGTTTAGATTTTTAGGAAACCTATAAGATCAAAATAATGCTTCCAAGACTACTAAAAAAGCTATTAGGGTAGGTTGCAAAGAAGAATATTTGAATTTTGTTTATTTACTTTTTCCTAATACCCTTATGGGTTGGTTTGGTAGTTTGATTTGTTTTTCTTTTCTTTTTATGGGTTTGATCTGGCCTCCCATGATATTCATTTCTTTTTCTTTTTAAGTAATTAAATGTGATGTTTCTATAGTCAGTTTAATAAATTTTTTATTATTCATTTAATAAATTATTTTTATAACAGATCACAGACAATCGTGACTATTGAATAAAATTTATTGAAGAATACAATATATTTAAAGCCGTCATTAATAGACGTGTAAAATTTAGCACAGAAGGAAAAACTGATAATATAATGGACAAAAGAAATTAGTAATCTTTATCAAAAATTAAATAATTAAAATTATTTTAAATTTATAATTTTGATGTATTTATATATCTTCTAAATCTTAAGTTGATTAAATTTATTTACATAATATATCTTATAATTACATTTATAAATTTCTAATATAATATATTATATCAACAAGTGAAGTCTAAACAATGTTATGCTCCTATGTCCAATTTGGGGACAAGGGAGAAAACTTTGAAAGTGTCACTGAAATAACTTCTCATTTGTTGGGGTTAAGTTTAATGCCACTGTGGTTGTTGGTTGAAAGTCTAGGAATTTCGTTTTAGTCTTTCTGATTTGCCTTTAAGTGTTGTTGGTTGTGGTCCTGTGAGGTTGTAACCCGATCCAGGTACATATTACTTAGACTCTTTTTTCAAAATTTGAGGAGAAGCGTAAGTTAGTTTATAAATATTGAAAGATAGGATGCTGGTTAGTCTTATCATATATTTTCATATATCTCAGATAAAGGAGCAACCATGGAATAGAATTTATTGAAAAAAAGATAAATATATAAAATGGACAAAAATAAAAGTGTAAAATTTATTATAGAAAGAGAATATCATGTAACGACAAAAATTAATAATCTTTATTAAAAAAATAAAATAATTAAAATCATTTTAAATTTATAATTTTGATGTGTTTATATCTTTTCTAAATCTTAAATTGATTAAATTTATTATATAATATAAATCTATATTTTTTTTATGTTTATACCACAAATATGTGTCATTCAAACAAATATCTAAAAAAATTAGAAAGAGAAATCAATGTAATATAAATAGTGGATTTCTTTTGTAAATAGAAAATTTCATTCAATAACAAAAATAATAATCATGAAAATTAAAGATAGTGAAAGAATATAAGAGATGATAGTGAAAGAAAATTTAATATACTATAAATTAGAAATTATCTAAATTAGATTGTACTTTATAAGTTAGAAGCTAGATTGAAATACCTAGAATTAGTTAAATAATTTACTAACTAGTTTATTCACCTAAACAAAGACACTCATTTTTAAGAGATTTGATACACTAGAATATAGTGAGAGAAAACCAACAAAGAATAAACCAAGATAATTAAGTTAATTAAAGTTATTTTAAATTCATAATTTAATTAAAGTTATTTTAAATTGAAAATGAAGTCTTGAAACCTTAACTCATTGAAATTTATTTGTTTAAAAGTTTTTTAAATTATGAATCTTAAAATTGTAAAATATATTAAACTTACTTTTATATATTTTTTAATATAATACAACAAATTATTCTCTATCTACCTCCAATCTGAACTATTTAAAAAACATAAAATACATTATATTACGTAGTTGATAAGAAAAAAAAACATCTAATAATGAACTTTATTTAATAAAAAGAAATCTATTAAAAAAATAAGCTTTATTTAAAAGAATTGATTAATTGAATCAAAACACTCAACATTCAAATCTAGAAAGAGCAAACCAATAAAAAATAATTTAGAATAACTATATTAATAAAGGTTATTTTAAATTCACAAATTAATTATGATAATAAAAGTTTTAAATCGTAACTAAATTAAATTTATTTATTTATAAACCTATTTAAATTATATATCTTGAAATCATTTATATAACATATTAAAATTAATTTTATATTTTTTATAATTGAATTTCACAAAATTTTCCCTTCTTCACGCCATCTAAGCTAGGCAACATAAAAGTGACATCTTAAATATTTTTTTATGAAAACATGTCAAATACATATAAAGGGAGGAATGAACTGTGATTTATTTATTTTTTAAAAAAATCATGAACCAATTTTTATTGATGAGTCAACAAAACTAATTACAAAAACATTTTTTTGTAAATATTTTTTTTTATAAATGATTGGTCTTACCTTATATGCTTGTAGGCATTATTCTCAAAGTGATTGTTCTTATCAACAAGTAAAGTTTAAATAATGTTATACCCCTATATAAATAGGTTTTTTTATGATTTTGTTGGGAATAAGTTTGATGTCAAGGTGGTTGCTGGTTTAGAAATCTAGGGTTTCATTTTTACCCTTCTAGTTTGCACTTAATTGTTGTTGGTTCATGCTTTGTGGGGCTGAAACCAGATATTAGAAGGGTTCAGATTAATCAAACTCTTCCTTCTAAGTTTAAGTTTAAGGAGGAGCGTAAGTTGATTTCTAAGTATTGGGACATAGGATGGAGTACGAGTTCCCAAGTGATTCGAATGATGGAAGGATATGTTCAGATTTCTAGAAAACCTATGAGATCAACAAATGATGTTGTTTCCAAGAATGCTAAACAAACTGTTAGAGTGGATGCTACAAGGAAGAATGTTTTAATTTTGTTTATTTGCTTTTTTTCCTAATATCCTTGTGAGGTGGTTTGGTAGTTTGCTTTATGTTGTTTTATGTTTCCTTTCTGTGGGTTTGATTTGGCCTCCCATGGTATTGATTTCTTTTATTTTCTGATAAATTTAATGTGATGTTTCTACAGTCAGTTTAATAAATCTTTTATTACCCATTTAATAAATTATTCTTATGACAATCACGGACAACAGTGACTGTTAAATGAAATTTATTGAAGAATGTGAAATATCTAAAACGGTCATTAATAAATATGTAAAATTTATCACAGACAGAGAAACTGATGTAACAGATAAAAGAAATTAGTAATCTTTATCAAAAAATTAAATAATTAAAATTATTTTAAATTTATAAAAATAATTTAGAATAACTATATTAATAAAGGTTATTTTAAATTCACAAATTAATTTTATTTATTTATAAACTTATTTAAATTATATATCTTGAAATCATTTATATAACAATTAAAATTACTTTTATATTTTTTATAATTTAATTTCACAAAAAAAATTGTTCCTTCTTCACATCATTTAGGTTACACAACATAAAAGTGACATCTTAAATATTTTTAGGAAAACATGTCAAATTATTATAAAGGTATAGATGAATTGTGATTTAGTTGTATTTTAAAAAACTAGTGAACTAATTTTTATTCATGAGTCAACAAAATAATGTACAAAAACATTTTCTTATCTATTTGTAGGCACTACTCTCAAAGTGATAGTTATTATCAGTACGTGAAGTCTAAATAATATTATACTCCTATTTTCAACTTTGGGATAAGGAAATAAAAATGTGAAACTGCCACTGAAATATTTTTTTTATAGTTTTGTTGAGAATAAGTTTAATCACGGTGACTACTGGTTTAAAAGTCTAGGGTTTCATTTTGCTCCTTCTAGTTTGTATTAAATTGTTGTTGGTTCATGTTGTGTGAGGCTGCAACCAGATATTGGAAGGGTGCAGATTACTTAGACTCTTCCTTCTAAGTTTGAGGAGGAGTGAATGTAAGTTGATTTCTAAGTATTAAGCCATCGGATAGAACAGGAGTTCTCTAGTCATTCAGATGAGTTGAAATGATGTGTTTATATTTTTGGAAACCTAAGGAATGATACTTCCAAGATTGCTAAAAAAGCTGTTAGGGTGGGCTCTAAAGAAGAATATTTTAATTTTATTTATTTTCTTTTTCATAATAGCCTTGTGGGTTGGTTTGATAGTTTGCTTTGTTTTTATTTTTTTTCCTTTTTGTGGATTTGATCTGGCCTCCCATAGTATTGATTTATTTTTCTTCCTAATAAATCTAATGTGATGTTTCTACAATCAGTTTAATAATTTTTTATTATCCATTTAATAAATTATTCTTATGAAATCAAGCAATCCTCTGTTGAATGATTATTAAAGAACATAAAATATCTAAAACGGTCATTAATAAACCCCTAAAATTTATCATAAACAAAGAAACTGATGTAACATATAAAAGAAATTAGTAATCTTTATCAAAAAATTAAATAATTAAAATTATTTTAAATTTATAAACATAATTTAGAATAACTATATTAATAAAGGTTATTTTAAATTCACAAATTAATTTTATTTATTTATAAACTTATTTAAATTATATATCTTGAAATCTTGAAACTAAAAAAAATCAAATCATAACTCTTAAATTTCAATAAATGCAAAAAATTTCAAATTAAGTAAGTAAAATCAAAATCCTTAAATTGTAATAAATTTCAAAATTTTTAGAAATAAAATCAGAATCCAATAATTTTTAAATTAGAACTCTTAAATATAACAATAAACCTAAGAATCTTTAAAAAATTCAGTGTCTTCAAATTAGAATAGATCTGATCATCTTTAAATTTGAAATTTAAATTAGAACTTTCAAAAAAGTAATGTGAAGTACAATACATTTTTTTTTTAATTTTTTTTTTAATTAGCAAGTTAGGCCAAAATTACTTTATAACCTTAAAGCATTCATTTTGATTTTTTTTTAAATAAATTATTTTTTATTTTTCTAACTAATTAATAAAAATAAATTATTATACACTTTTTTTTTTAATTTTCTTAAGAAATAAATTTCCCTTTTACATTTTATTTTTATAAAATTTTAATATCGATTTTTAATAAAATTGAGAATGTAAGCAGTGCGGGAAACGATGAACCAATTTAAAATAGATAAAAAAAATTCTTTTATCAAAATTATAGTTTATAAAAGAAATTGTCCATATAAACAATAAAAAATATTTACTTCAAATTTTTATATATTTATATATTTATATATTTTACATTGAATTAACATCATTAATTTAAAATAAATAACACTATTAAAAAATGTAATTAAAAATAAAAAAATACTTAAAATTAATAGTCATAAATAATTTTTAAATTTTTCAAAATATAATAAATAAAATTTATCAAAGAAACTACTTAATCGATTAAAAAATAAAAATATAAAAATAGAGTTTTAAGAAAAAAAAAATTTAATGAAAACTTATTTACATGCATGATTTCATAAAAGACTAATAATTAAATTGTTATAAAAAGAAAATGTAAAAATGTAAAAAATAAAAAATAAAGAAAAACTTGTTTGCATGTACGATTTTTAAAAAAATATGTTTAAGAGAATAAAAATTATGTTTTTAAACACAATTTTAATAAAAAAATTAAAAATATACTTTAAAGTACAATTTCGATATTAGAAATTGCTTTCCGACAAACTCATATTAGAAGCATAATTTCTTTATTTTAATATTATTTCAAACATAATTTAGTCAATCATATACTATTTTTTTATATGTTTAATTCAGAAAATAAAGAATAAACTGCTGTCCGAGAGAAAACCCCTCTTGGGCAACATAATAAACTAGCATAGTTTTATGCTCAAGATTATTGCAACTGATGAAGATGCATACACACTTTTTAATGCACAAAAAGCCTATTTAACACCTTTTAAAAAGATTTTTTTTTCAGTTTTTGTTTTATACAATATTAAATAATAAAATAATATAATATTAAGTCACATCATTGTTCTTGTAGGCGTTTTTCTTTATTGTGTTGCAGCACTGTTACATGGATTATTCAATTTCAAAATTATACGACTAACAAATCACGGATAACGAGGGATATGGATAAGTAGAGAAAATGAAATAAGAGGGAACTACAAAGATATACCTTTCAGACTTGGTGTTCACCTCATTAATACTACACTCGGTTGAGAATTTTAAATTTATTTAAGAAATTTAAATACTACAGATAGTTTTTTTTTCTTTTTTTTTTTTTTTTTTTTTTTTTTTTTTTTTTTATAGAAATGAAGAGTCACCAAATTCAAAAATGAATATCATTCAAGAATAGGAGTATGCAACGGAATCTTCCATTACAAAAGTTTTGGATAAGAAATATCAAAAACACAATTAATGAATATAAAAATGTAAATAATATAAGTGAAAGTCTCTTAATAAAACCATAGTTTAGAAAAAGTCATAACTTAGACTAGTTTGTTTAAATATTATAATAAGGCTATTATAGTGTAAAATAGTTAATGTTGTGTATAGAATGGAGTTTGAAATATCTCTATTTAGAATAAATAGGATATGTCTACTTGTTCTATAAAAAGAGGTCACAACTTCTTGTAAAAATATATCTTGTTCTATAAAAAGAGATCATAACTTCTTGGAAAAATATATCTTTGATAATATAATTCATTTTATTTTTTTTGAAAGTTTTTGATCCTTTTGAGTGAGAATATTTGTTGCTTGGTTGATTTGTCTTAAGTGGCCTCTTTTTTCTCTTACTTTTTTTTGGAGTTACCAAAAAGTATCATCTCAATTAAGTTTCTTGCTGGAGTCCAAACATATAGGTGTGAGAATTTCAATCCTTTATCTCTTGAATTAAGAAAACAAAAGATTGTTCAAAATAAAAAACTAAACAAATATTTCAACTAACAAAAAAATTTAAATTAATAAGTATTCCAAAATAATTCTTAAGCATAAATCAGAATTCAAAAAGATCACATCATTTAATATAGTTCGTTATAGAAATTAAAGAATAGAATTTCAAAATCCAATGTAAAATCTCAAGTGAATCAATCTAGAAATTTTTAGTCTTCCATGCGAAGGAAAACAAAAAGAATTATAAAGAAAAAAAATAGAAAACAAATAAAAAATGACGTAACTAGGTTAGCATGTCATCAACAGGGTAGAGTGTGTAGTGTGAGAAGATGTCTTTCCTCCTTGTGGCTTGTGTTTATTTATAAGTTTCTTTCCCTCACATATTCATATTCTAAAATTTTTGTTTTTAATGTTCTTTTCCCCAAGTATCATTATTCTTAAAAGAAATATTTATATAAATATAAAGGAAGTTGAGGTGTATGGTTAGGATAACAAAAATCAGTTTTAACCTCATTTTTGTTTTGCACACTTGATTTTGAAAAATTTACTCTCAGAGTGCTTGAAAGAATAAGTACATGTGTGGAATGAATCACCTTGTTGGTCATCATTAAGCCATATCCAATTGACTTCTTAATTACATTTTAATTGGTAGAAATAGATTAATTGTTGGAGTAATTAGTAAAAAATGGTACAAAATTTTTAACACAATATTTAAAGCAATCAACATTTTACACTCAAATTAAGAAAAAGGATATATGACACTCAAGTTATTAAAAAAAAATTCATAAATGAATGTAAAATTGTTGCCAATAAGAGATGGTTTATGATATACTCTATCGAAAGACAAACATCACCAAGTACCTACTCTTACTAATGGTTAGAAATAAGGAGAAACCTATCCTTTCATTTTTCCCTAGTGTACTTTCATGGTGAACATGCTTACTTCTTTTAGTTTCTTCACGAGACTATGAAATGTTTTCATTTCCTATCATAATAAATTGGTATTATTTAACCATATATACATAGTAACCACTTTAATATATTATAACTTTGCACTCAACCACAATTATTTTCTATTTGTATTTTTATATTTATACTTGAGGCTAAAAGGTTTTTATATATAACACGTCCACCACCAAAAGAATTATATTTAATAAGTCATACACACTCTTCTTGTTTTAATATTAAAACTAATTTTTACATACACTCTTATTGTCTTAAGAATAGAAGACTATTTGATAGGTAGATCTTTATTTGGTGATTAAACTACCTCTTCTAAGGTCCCTATTTCATTCATAGTTCAACACAAGAGGTAAAGACATTCCAAAATCTAGTAAAAATAAATTTTGATTTTGTTTGCCATATTTATTCATAGTTCTCAATTTTCTACAAAAGTAATTTTGTGCACCACATTAATTTCTTAATAGTCTCTCATTCATTTCGAAATCAATCTAAGCCGTGTTCTAATCAAATAGATGAAAATAATTTATTTACCTTTTCAGTTTTAAAGTTTTTAAAAAATATATATAACTTTTAAGATTCAATTTACAAAATTAAGATCATATAAGTCAAATTAAGTTTTGTATCAATCATTTATCGTTACAAGCTTGTTCTTCTCTCAAATTTCATAATTACATTTTATGATATTAATTTACATTTCTGATTTTAGAAATTAAATTAAGAATCGATTAACTTTTACTTTAATAATGAGATACGAATGAGATTGAATGAAATTTTGATTGATTCATACTTTTAGGGTTTAATGATGTTTATTTGATTAAATTAGTGAAACCAAATAATGTCCAAACTTTGAATATGAATTTTTAAAAGACTATTCTAAACAGAAATTGAATAAATCTTCTCTTAATTGACCTTTCATATTCTTGTATTTTATTTTCTAATTTATATTATATTTTCAATTTTCAAATCTTCAAATATAATTTATGAGGAAAGAAGATTAGATATGAAATATAATATACATGAGTCCTTTTAAAATTGATCTAGATTGTGTATTATATAGCAAAATTTAAAACAAAAAACTTAATTAATTTTTAAAAATGAGAAGAAGCAAGACACACAAGGCGTTAGTAGATAGGTTCATAATATCTGTTCAGTTCTCACTATTAAAATAAAGAGAATAAAGAGAAATAGGTATACGATAAATTTTCTTATGTTAAAATATACACAGAGTTGTTTATTTATTGATAATAAAGTAATAGAAATAGTAATAGAATACAGAGAACATGGACTAAGTCCGTTATATTCAACACTTCCCCTCAAGCTGGTGCATATAAATTGTATGTACCAAGCTTGTTACAAATATAATCAATTATGAACCCCTTAAAGATTTGGTGAAAATATCTGCTAATTGATCATTTGAATTAACAAATTCAGTCTCGATATCTCTAGATGTAATTTTTTCTCGAACAAAATGACAATCAATTTCAATATGTTTAGTCCTCTCATGAAAAAAAGGATTTGAGCTAATATGAAGAGTAACTGATTATCACATATGAGTGTCATTTAAGTGATATCTCAAAATTACAATTCTTTCAGTAATTGTTTGATCCAAATAAGTTCACAGGCAGCTAAGGCCATGACTTTATATTCAGCTTCGACACTAAATCTTGCCACAACATGTTGTTTCTTACTCTTCCAAGATATCAAATTACGACCAAAAGAAACACAATATTTGGAAGTAGATCTTCTATCCGATGGAGACTTGCTCAATCTGTATTTGTATAACATATAACTATAGTATGGTCATTATGACCATATAGCAGGCCTTTTCCAGGAGAACCTTTAATGTACTTCAATATACGAGTAACTGCATTCAAATGATCAACACTGGAGAATTAAGGAATTGACTCACCACACTAACTGCAAAAGAAATATCAAGACGAGTAATAGTAAGATAGTTTAGTTTTCTAACTAATGTTCTATACTTCTTAGGATCTGAGAGGGGCTTCCCCTAACTGGGTAGAAGTTTGACATTAAGGTCCATGGGTGTGTCAACAAATTTAGAATTCATTAACCCAGTTTCTTCCAAATGATCCAATGCATACTTTCTTTGAGAGATAACAATACCATTATTGGACTGTGCTTACCTCAATCCCCAAGAAATATCTAAGTTTACCAAGATCTTTGGTATGAAAATGGTGACAAATATACGGTTTAAGTTGAGAAATGTCATGGTGATCACTACTTGTAAGAACAATGTCATCAACATATACAACTAGATAGATACACCCAGCATTCGAATGGCGATAAAAAACTAAATGATCTGCCTCACAGCGAGTCATACCAAATTCTTTAACAACACTACTAAACTTTCCAAACCAGGCCATAGGAGACTATTTGAGACCATATAAAGATTTACGGAGACGACATAAAAATCCAGAAGACTCCCCCTGAGCAACAAAACCTGAAGGTTGCTCCATATAAATTTCTTCCTACAAATCCCCATTAAGAAAAGTGTTTTTGACATCCAGTTGACAAAGAGGCCACCTTTGAAGAGCTTTCATGGCTATAAATAAGCGAACAAATGCCATTTTTGTCACTAGAGAAAAAGTATCATCATAGTCCAAACCAAAAATTTAAGTGTAGCCTTTAGCCACAAGACGAGCTTTAAGACGATCAATAGTGCCATAAGGACCAACTTTGATAGCAAAGACCCACCTGCAACCAACAACATATTTCCCAGATGGTAAAGAAACGAGTTCCCAAGTTCCATTGTTCTAGAGAGCACTGAGTTCATCAAGCATAGCTTGACGCCAACCAAGATGGGCTACAACATCACCTACAGATTTTGGAATAGACATTGAAGAAATGGACGAAAGACAAGCATAAAAAGGTTGAGATAGTCTATGATAACTCAAGGCAGTATAATGTGGAGAGGGGTTACGGATAAAATGTATACCTTTACGAATGGCAACGAAAAGATCAGGTTCAACTGTGAGAGCCAGAGGGAGTGGAAGATCTGGCACCAAAGGAGAATCACTTGGTGGACGATGGGAAGTTTGGTGACAACTATAAACCTTAAGAGGTGGTGAAGGAGGCGATTCAGTAGGTACATTAGACATGACAGGAGAATCACAGACAATTGGAATATGTATTTGATTAGATGAAGATGCAAGAAGAGAAGATAAAGATTTAAAATAAAAATAAGATTCAGTAAATGTAACATCTACAAAAATGAAATAACGATTAAGTGAGGGTGAAAAACATTTATATCATCTTTGAGATCTAGTGAACCCTAAAAGGATACATTTATGTGACCAAGCAGATAATTTATCAAGCCCGAGACTAAAATTGAGAACAAAACATGTAGACCCAAAAACTTTAGGGGTAAGAGATGGAGAGACTCATCAGGAAATAAAATAGAGTGAGGAATTTTATTTTCTAAAACTGAAGATGGTACGATTAATAAGATAACATACACTAAGAATAACATCACCCCAAAAACATTGAGGAACCCCACTATGAATTAAAAGAGTATGAGTAGTTTCAACAAGATGTTTATTCTTGCGCTCAGCCACCCCATTTTGTTGAGGTGTATAAGCACATGAAGTTTGGTGAAGAATGCCATGAGATTTCATAAAAGTGTTAAAAGAATGAGAAAGATATACACGAGCATTATCACTGCGAATTGAAACTCCAAATTGTTTTTTAATCTCATTAAAAAACGTTTGAAATATAGAAAATAACTCAGAACGATTTTTCATTAAAAATAACCAAGTGCATCTTGAAAAATCATCAATAAAAGTAACAAAATATTGAAATCCTAAATTAGACTTAACACGACTTGGTCTTCAAATGTCTGAATGAACTAAGTCTAGAACCCAAGGACCAAGAGAATTTGAGTGGGTGAGCCCAACAAAAGAGATACCTATATATGCAACATATGCACTGGAACCAGAGTTTTAACGATCCTCATACCATTTAAGAAATCCATTAAAAATAGCAGGTGGACCTGAGGTATCAGATAAAGTAAGGTGGCACAGCTTGGACAACTGCAACAATTGAAGTAACGACAACGATAGCCACAGAAGAAGCCATAGAGGAGAGAGAAAAACGCTAAAACTCAAACAGACTCCGACCAAGAAGATGAGGACAGATCCAGAACACTTGTAGGACAACGATCACAACAACGTTGATCGTAGCCGAAAACGATGGTGGACGCATTGCCACGTGCGGTTGCGGCGGTGAAGAGGACGAAAACGGCGTGTGAAGGCGCATCGCTGCTCCGATTGCCATAATTCCAACGACACGGTGGTCGCCTGGATGAGGCGCTCCTGACATTGGTGTCGTCAACCCAATCGGCGGCAGCGGTGGCGGCAACAACAGTGACAGCACAAAAGCAGCCAGAAGAGGATGGTGAACAATGGGCCTATAACCCACATATCCCTGTATCGGAACTAGGCTCTGACACCATATTAAAATAAAGATAAATAGATATAAAGTTAATTCTCATGTGTTAAAATACACACATATGATTATTTATTTATAGATAATAAAAGTAATAAAAATAGTAACAAAATAACAACCCATTATATTCATCAGTCACAAATTACTATTATCACAATTACCAACTAACTTCACAAACACTTCCACCACAAATAGGTCCCCACACTAATGAGTTAATTAACGAAGATAAAAGGAAACTTTCTTAGAAGTTTTATCTGTCCCTTTAAATCAAAAGGTTATTCAATATACATAAAATTCTTTTATTCTTCCACGAGTAACACGTCATTCTTCTTCCATTCATAAGTCTTCTTAACCTTTTCTTTATTTCAGCCGTCTATAACTAGTTCTATTCTTAAGTTAATATGTCGTTATTATTTTAAATACCAAATTGTTATTGAAATCACCAACTCTAAGTTAACCGTGAAAATATTTCATAATATTAATAATATTAATACTCGAGGAGATTCAACTCTTACTAATAATTCATGTTTATATGCCAATATACTTTCTATTCTTATTTACATCCTATCATCACCACCAACCACGTTGACATTTATACTACCCTCCTTAATTCCCTTCCACTTCTCATAGTGGTTACATAGCCCTATGTGCTACAGTTGCATGTTGTATCAACAAGAAAATACAGAACTGATTCCAAATGGAATATGCACAACACATCTATGAATTAGATTAAAATGCAAATCATATCTTTAAAAATGAGTGTAGTTATAAAAAAAAGAAAAAAGAAAAGAAAAAGAGCTATCATTGGATTAATGTCAATGGAAAGAAACTCATCTTGAACACTAGTTCTTAAATGAAATGACAATGCCGAGAATAAATTATTTAATGACTGGTAAGTCTTAAATTTTTCCACACAGTAATATCTTTTAGATTGAATTCTCCTTTTGTCCTTAAATCAAATGGTTAGGATGTATTTGATCCTAACAATCTACCATTAAAACTACATAGAAAGCTATAAGAGATCAAAATAAGAATAACATTCTCTCATCGGTAAATCTATACAATGTGGACCTTACATTAAATAACACACCTTAAATGAATAACAATCCTGAAAGTATCATCGTCTAAATAACATTATAAATACTACTTTAATATTCTAATATTTTATCCCAGTCCAATCAAGTTCTTCCCCCTATTGCCAGTTCCAAAATGTATAGCCTGAGATTATTGCTTACCTCAATCCGCTTTACCCACTTAAGAAACAACCCGCGCATAAATCATAATACGAAGCCATAGAGGAAAAAACATTACGAGGTAATTTCAGTTCGTGTGTACTTGTACTAAAAAAACTGATTTAACTCAACATTTTGGTAAAGCTATGCATGTTATATTTACCTTTCACAAAGCTCTGTCCATTTTACTCGAGATACTGGAGTGATAAACCTACTTAATTGTTCTGGTGTAAAAACTCCCACTGCTCTAGAGCTATATGGAGGAGTAGCATATGAGTTTGTATAATTTACAACGATAACCATCGGGTATCGCTTCTCTAACATTAAATCAACTACATGACCAACAGATGTTGAACTCGTAACACTGGGAGGAGGGCTTCTCATCATTGTTGAAAGTGGGGCATCCAACTGCATCGTAAATCCATCCACTAATCAATATAACCAGACACAAACTCAATTGTAATGAACAGGTATGATTTAATTTGTATTGATGTGTTCATGTTAGAGATGTGCATATATGTACAAAATAAAAACACACAAAAGGGAGCCGTAAAATGATTCGAGCTGTGTAGTCAAGAGTGAATTTTGGGTAACCATATATCAAAGCTAAAATGGATGAAATCATAACACTAACAATAAAAACTATGGCCATATAAAATGATCAATGCACAGTTAAGATGAACCGTACTATACACAGTAACGTATAATAAAAGAAATTATAACAAAATATCAAGGTTTACATCTTCCTAAGAATACTATACCTGTTTGTTATTTTGTTTCATCATAGGGTTAAAATGTTGAATTACTTACTATGTTATTTATAGGCATTTTAATACTTCTTTTCTTCCAAACTTGAGTAAATTTACAATGCTTACTTAAAACTCTCAAGTTTGACAACCTTAAATGTTTCAACTCTTTCACAAGTATCACTTATAAAATGACTTGAGTACATGCATTAAAGATTGTAGGATTTTGCACGTACATCTTAGTATAATACCATTTTAATTTAATGAAAGACTAATCTTGCAAATATTCCAAGCAAACTAAAAATACCTGGCTGCAGTCTTCACGGTGTAACAGCCCTATACAACTACCCCACTCATCTACAACAGGAACAACTGCTTCATCAAAGAAACGCATAACCACCTTCCTTAGCTTTATGGTACCTTGTAGTGGCCGTGTTTCATCAAATCGTATCATATAGTTCTCAACCGGTTCAGAAGGTGAAACCTAAACAAAGAGGGTCCACAATTAGAGAAAAGAAAAAGTTCTCCGTGCATAAACTACCAAAAATAAAATGCAGTGTAGACCAAACAGTCAAAGCCAAACACATGACAAACATGCGAAGTTATGACCATACATGCAGAGATATAGATGCATAAAAGCCATGATAGGATGTCAATGCAAAATATGATCAGTACCTGAGGAAGTAAGTAGGGACTGAACAAAGACTTCGAGAATCCCAAGATGGCCTCAATACGATAAGCTACCTATATTACAAAAGCATGGCCACAAGGTTAAGAACCTGAATCACTAACAGCATTAACATTTAAGAAAAAAATTTCATAGGAATGAATATCCTGTTTTGAAAAAAATTTCTTCCTGACAACGTTTGACTATTGTATTGCATATGATCCATAGTAATATTATACATATAAAAGAGACATGGTGAAAAAAGCTTGCAATGAGCTACAACTTGCTGAAGTAAAATTATTTGCATCTAAAAAGGGCATCACATTGTCAGTCGAAGATTTGGTCCAGAAATATACTATAATGAGAAAACACTAGAAGTACAAATCAAGGTTAGGACTGTTAATGTCTAATGATGGATCTATTCAAAAAGGCATTAGCTGTGTAACATTATATTACATACCATGCCCCCGCGACTTGTCCAGGATATGCGCTTCCATCTTGAAACAATCTCCGCAAGTGTTTTAATGGCAACATTAATCTGGCCAAGAAACACAGATGCAGATAACAAAAAAAGGCTAAGAATTACTAACTTCCCAAAGCCAATCAAAATGTTGAAAATGAAAATAAAAGAAGGTAAGTGAAAGAAATATCTTTCTACAAAGAAAAGTGAAGCAACAAATGAAGACTAATATTAAAAACCAACTTCAACAACATGCAATCAAATGTTCAAGGATAATACCTATAAAAATTAACTTCACATACAAAAAATCCAATGAGGTATGTGTTCAAAATCTGCAAGAATTTAATTTCTTTGAGCACTTTAGTCTCTGTTGTTGATCATATCAAGCTCAAGGTGAAGTCTTAGAAGTTTCTAGAGATGCATTAGTAATTATGAAAGGAAAAACTGAGGAATAGACTAAATATCTTGCAAGGCAGAACAGTGGTGGGTGCAGCTGCAGTTTCTTCCATGTCTGATCTTTAACCAAACTTGCTTGTGGCATTTGAAATTAGACCATACAATTGAGCATGAAAGGGACGAGCTTATCAAGAGGCTTACTTGGTGGAAATCACAACGGAAAGCCAGATTCAAGCATCATGTTTATGGAAACCGGAGTTCACAAAAAGCGAGGGACTATCGGTAATATCCACTCATACTTGTGGGGCCCATCACGTGTTCCTTTCCTTCTCATATTGGAGTAACTTTCATTGGTGACTATTCATGGAAAGTTTGGATTTACGTCTTGAAACAAAAGACTACTGTATTTCTCAAGTTCAAGCAATAGAAATCTCTACAGAAGAAACAAACGAAGAAGATAAAACAACTCAAGATGAATGATGGGTAGGAATTATGCAACACGGAGTTTAATGAGTTTTGCATAGATGGAGTAGCTTGCCATAAAACTAGGACATACACCACAACAGAAATGACTCAATAGAATGAATGAACAATTTGAAAGAGATCGTTGCATGCTATCAAAAAATTGTGAGCAAGGCAATTAATATTGCGGATTACTTGCTAAAGAGATCTTCTTCTACAGTTATCAATTGCAATACCCCAGATGAAACGTGGTCGAGCTCTACAACAAACTATTCAATTTTGCATGTATTTAGGAGTCCAAAATAATGCCTATGTTAATAAAGGGAAACTATAGCCAAGATCAAGAAATGCATATTTTTGGGGCATCAAAATAGTGAAAATAAGTACAGGTTATAAGACCCTAAGGAATCCAAGCTCATGTTTGATAGAGAGGTGACCTTTGATGAAGTAGCCACATACTTAACCCAAGAACACGAGGACCATGATAATAAAGTTGACATTCATGATGCTAGCAAATAGGTGGAGCTTGAAACTGAAGTCATTAAATAAAACTCAAAGTAGACACATGACCCAAAGTAGACACATGACAAAGCAAAGACAAATTTTACATGATATAGGAAATTTGGTTATGGACAAAATAGTGGTGGCGGTGCGAATGGTGGTCACTAACAGCATCGTGCAGTGTCATTTGCTTCAAAAATATGGCCATATAGCCTTGAATTGTTATCATAGGTTTGATCAGTTTTATTTTTCTCATAATTTGAGTTTCTATTAAAACAACGTCTCCCCAAAATCAGAATGGTTCATGTTATAAGAATCCTATGGCTCAGATCAGAATAAGTATTCACAAAACCAACATATTTCTATTCTTGGACCACTTGCAAATTGAAGAACTAATACTACATGCGGCCATCAGCTAATCAATTTCAGTCTTCTCCAAGTGCAATGTAGACCAATAATATTTTTGCTGCACCTCAAAACAACACTACAACAAAACTGCAACAACAAGCAACTAGTATCCAAATTCAGGAGCCTCATTTCATGTAACTGGAGAATCTCAGAACATTCATCAACTTGAATGCTTTGAAGGCCTTACCAGATCTTCATTGGAAATGCTCAAGGTTTGTCCATACACTCTGCTGGTTCTTCATTTTTCCCTTCACCCAACAATCATAAAATTTGTCCTAGCTTTCATCAAGTACTTCATGTTCCTTCTATAACCAAAAATTTAGTACGTATGAGTAAATTTGCAAAGGATAACTCAACTTTCTTTGAATTTAATCCTACCAAATGCTTTGTCAAATTGTTAGCACACGCCCTCCTATTAAGGTCTATGAAAGAAGAAACAAGGGAGAGAGAAATACAGCTATTTGATTTAATTCAAGTAGCTGAAGAGTTTGTTAGTGGTTTTGTGATTGTTATGTTCGGAAGCTGTGTATAAATGTGTTTGCGGGATTTTGGGGGAAGTAGGCAGAAAAGATTTTGTTAGTAGGAGGTTATTATGAAATGAACAAAAGATATTAGAATACATATACACACAATATTTTCTGCCTACCTCCCGGCAAACACCGCAAATACATATATACACAGCTTCCCAACATAACAGTCACAAAACCACTAATAAACTCTTCAGCTACTTGAATTAAATCAAATAGTTGAATTTCTCTCTCCCTTATTTCTCCTTTCATAGACCTTAATAGGAGGGCGTGTCCTAACACAAATCCCAACCCACCAATGAAGTTTTGGTGCAAGGAGATGTTGGCCTTGATGATCTTCACTCTTTTCCTAGCATTCAGCTGCAAGCTCAACATTCAAGCCCAACCAAATGTTTGAATTCTAATGTTTCTGTTAACTTTTTTGAGAATACTTGTAATTCTCCTAGCACATAATCTTTGAGGCACACTAGGCTAGGGCATCCAAACAATCATGTTTTGAAACTCATCTTGCATTGGAATATTTCATAAAATAACAAAGATGTCTAGTCTTTATCCTCTGCTTGTTGTGTTAGGAAAGCTCACATGTTACCCTGTCCTATGTCTGAAACAGTTTACAAAATTTCCTTTAGAATTCTTGTACAGCGCCTGGTGGGGACCCTCACCTGAACCATCTACAATAAATTTTCTTATTATATCACCTTTGTTGATACGTATTCAAGGTTTACGAGGATTTATCTTCTAAAAAGTAAATTAGATGCTTACATTGCTTTCAAGCATTTTGAAGACCTGGTTGAGCTACAGTTTAATACTTAAAAAGTTTACAAACTTACTGGGGAAGACAGTTTAGAACCCTAACTATTATCCAAGGGAACTTCGTATTAATCATTGATTAATTTCTCATAGAGAGGAAACTATGACACATAGTTGACCTTGGTTTACTCTCCATAATCATGCTTCTTTACCCGTAAAATTCTGGGATCATGCTTTTATAACTTTTGTCTATCTTGTTAATAGATTGCCTACAGCTTCTCTTAATTTTAATGTTCCATATGTTGTTCTTTCAAGCAAATTACAAACTATCACTTATACGAAACTCTTGGATGAGCTAGTTATCCTCATCTGAGGACCTTACAACTCTCACAAATTTGATTTCACATCCCATAAATGAGTGTTTCTAGGTTGTTCCACTACTCACAAGGGTTACAAATGTCTCTCACCAAGGGCAAAACTCTTTATATCCAAAGATGTCTTTAATGAGTGCAGGTTTCCTTACAAAGATCTTTTTCCTTCACTCTCACTTGAAATTTTTGTTCCTGATATTCTTGCATTGTCTCTATTGTCCAACCTCCTCCTCATGTCATTTTACCCAACTTGAACAACTCTACTCCTGCTCAAGTCACCTAGTTGGCTTTCCAGCAACAGTCACTCCTCTATTGCGTCAAGCTCAATCTCCACTAACCAGTCTACTCCCACTCACACTAGTTCTCACCACCTATAAGTACCAATCCCAAGCAAACTAGATCAAAATATATTGTCTTGCCTACTCGTATCCCAGCTCATTTTCTTCTTACAACCCAAGAGCGTCAAAAAAGCTTTAAAGGATCCTAAATGGATGGCAGCTACACAACAGGAATTTGATGCTTTGACAAAAAATAATACATGGACTTTGGCTTCTCTTTTCGCCACTAGGATAGGTTGTAAGTGGGTGTTTCTAATAGAAGAAATGTTGATGGCATTTTGAATAATACAAAGCTCAGTTAGTAGCTAAAGAATTTCATCAAGTTCATGGATTTGACTTCAATGGAATGTTCTCTATGATTATTGCTACATTAGTAAAAAACACAAGACATGAATTAAATGCCTAACACTGAAGAATAGTGTTTAAACTGTAGTTCATCCATAAGTATTTACTCAATTTCAAATAGTCTAAGAGAACTTAGTCTGTAGAAGATTTTTGTATAATTATATTAGTCCTAATATAAGCTATTAGACTTATTATTTTAGGATTTTTTTTGTATATATTTTATGTTTTTGAAGTAACCGCCATTCAACACAATGCCATCCACATATATCTACCAAAATGCAGATTTTGTGCATCCAACCTCACATGTGCGTGAAAGATGTGAAATTTTTTAAGCTGTGTATACTCGATTTCACTTTAAACATGGAAATGATGTGATTTTAAAAAAACATGATGGGTTTCCAAACACACCGAATACTGTTTACTAGACAAGACTTTATTAGTTATCCACTTGCACCCATAGAAAACAATGACTTGTACTACAAGTCGGATTAATCAAGTCCACTTCCTTTTTAAAGGTTCTCTCTCAAGATCTTTTATCTTAATATATTAAAAAAGAATAAACAACAACAAGGAGAGAAGCCTTTTCCACCTCAATGTCAATGGCAACTAGTAGGGGGGAAATACCTGGCCGGCATTCAGTGCTGCTTCCATTAGAAGGTGATCAGCCTCTTCTTGAGCTACTAATAATATGGTTCCTGATGAATCTGGCCAAATCTGTTTATGTAAAACTTTAACTAGATCATAATCTCCTAGAAAAGCGAAGGCACGCATCATGGAAAGATAGAGGTGAGGCTTTGGCCTCAACTCTGAATTCAAACCAGCCTGTTTCAATATTTCTCCAAAAATACAAAGAGCACCTAAATGCCAAAAGATGATTTAATTAGATGAAGAACAAAATGTAAATTTATCAATTATTTAATAAAACAAAAGGACTGGTGATAGATTCAACCAATGTAGGAGAAAGAAACAATGAAGAAACTGGACAACATTGACCCAATAACTATGATTAACAGAAAAACTATGACAGCCAAGAAATTCGAGTACAAGGGGTGATATCCAAGAGAATGCCAAATCCTCCAACAGAACTGTCTCTTCCCTAACTACTAGTTCAGCGCACCTATTTATAATATCTCAATTACATTTAGAATTAGTTACCCCGTATAATTATTATCTCGCCTTAAACATAGCTTCTTAACTACTGGACACATCATTTTGTTTGAATGAAGGAAAGAAATAAGAGAAATATGGTGAGAATATGTATTATTTGGTTGGATAGAAATCAGAAATTTCTTTGTGCTTTGCTGGGATAAGTGGAAGAGTAAATAGAAAGTATCAAGAATGTAGAATTTAAGCCTAACTCAACCTTACAAACCAGCCTTTGAAGTGAGGTTTACACCCAATTATAAACTATTGACAGGCCTCATCTCTAGTCGATGTGGACTCCAACAAAAAGAAATAGAGGATATGCAAATAGTTTTGCCCTTATGTAGGGATGAATGGGAGAACGGATGATAAAAATGTAAAGAGTAGTATGGGGGAGCAAGTTATGTATTATTTGACCCAAAAATCAAGAAAATGCGCAAAATTCACCCAAAAACTGTTATTAAGAACAAAAGCCATGACAGTCAAGAAATCCAAGTGTATGGGTTGATATCTGAGAGAACCACAAACATTCCTAATAGAACTGTATCCATACTTTGTTTGGATGAGTGGAAGAGTGAATAGAAACAGAGGATACACATACAGTTTTTCCCTTAAGCAGGGAAGAATGGTAAAAAAAATGAATGATAAAAATGTAGTGTTGTAAGGGGTACACAAGGAAAGAAATGAAAAATCTCTACAGGGAGGAGAATAAAACTTGTTGCGTACACTTTTGGCCTACCTTTGTTGCATCACAAGTGACTACCCCTCTAAATGGTACTCGTTCTAACACTTAGTGGAGTTTTAGTACAATTCCTCCCTTCACTCAATAATAGTCATGACAGCGTTTTGAGAACTCTACAGATGCAAAACCCTACCATACCACATCAGTCTCCACTGGCTACCTAAAACAGTAACAGATCATCTGGTTGACCAAGGCAATAAACACCACCAAGACATCTTGAAAGTCCGCAGCTATGTATGGTTTGAAACTCTAACAATAACGACAGTGCATAGTAGGAAACCTCCGGCCTAACAAACTCAACTGCTGTTTCCACAGCCCATTCCAAATCCTTAGACAGATAGGTGAGGTCCCTACAAACTCCAATTTCCTCCCTGCATTTGCTCACGCTACCCCACCACACCTTCCATAAGACACTCATATACCCAAGAACTCAAACTCAACTAGACACACCTCACCCACTTACCCTGACACAAACCCTTTACACAACCCCAACCAGCTCAACCACCCACTTTAAAACCCACTAAACAACTCCCTAACCCCACCCCAATCCCACAACATGGTCTTTTCTTAACACCCCAACTTAGCACAATCTTTGAGGACAAAAATTCTTGTGATCTGATGGGTATCAATAGGCGCCTAATGCCATAAAGCCCTATAGTCAGACCCAAATGCAAACAACAACAACCTGGTTTTCTCAAAGTGTTCAAAACCTAGGTGTTTATCTCTTTCATTATGTCTCTTCTTTTTTAGTCGATGCCAGTTTGTAATGAAAGAATTCTAGAATCTTCCTAGCATATGGTCTTTAGACAACTGTACTGTGACTAGGAGTCCATGACCCCATTCCACTGTATTTATGTTTTCTTATGAAATAAAATGAGCAGAGAAGAATTTTATCACTTAGCCTAGCATCAATTCACGAGACAAGGAGAACCAATTAATTAAATGGGCATAATTTCAATTACTAGGACACTTTAGGATTAGGAATATCTAACTCTGCTTGTCAATAGTAAAGGAACTATCATAAACATTTATTTGTTCACTCATTCCTGAAAACTATTACTATGCCACTAAAGAAACTATAACTGATAAAAGCATACCCTTAAGTGAGCCACATGTTAGAAAAGCGTCAACTATTGCAGTGTAAGCAGTTCTATCAATGTATAATTCCCGACGAGATTTCATCTCCAGAACTATTTTCAGAACTGAAGCAAGATCCTTTGCCTTCCCAAAACCCTGCATTAAAGAGAGAGAGACAGAAAATGAAAGAGAGACACTGTAGAGCCCTCCCACACCCAGATCAGCAATAGGATTTATAATAGGCCAAAACTAAAACAAATAATTGATGAGTATCAGTTATATGACTAATTATAAGTGAACATTGATATCATTAAAATAAGATACCTGGAAGTAACTGAAAACAACTACAGACACTACCCATCAAAATCTTCTTCAGAATAAAGCAAAACTTGAACTGATCAACTTACAGTTGTATATTATAACAAATAGCAAGTGAACAAATTAGAGAAATCTCACCTTAAGCAATGTCGTATATGTAACAATATCTGGAAACATATCATCATTGACAAATTTCTGTGCCTTGCCCTGTAAATATCAAAGATTGAAAATTCAAAACACTTCACATTTCTCTACCAAATGAAGAATGAAATTAAATTTCAAATCAACACAATTACCTTCATTTCCTCAAAAAATTGCATTGCAGTATCCAACTTTCCACTCTCAACACATGCTAAAATTAGCGTGTTATATGTGAGCCTATCCGGCATTATACCTTGACGTAGAATTTCATTCAGCATGTTTATTGCAGTGTGCGGACAGCCTGAGTTTATGTAGCCCTAATTTTGGAAAAAGGAAGCATTCAAGATTAAATTCCCTTATGACTACTACTAGCAATCCTCACCAAACATGCTATTAAAGATGCTTTTTTTCTTTCAAGATTACAGATTAGAACATAACCTTAATTAGTATGTTGTATACTGAGACTGAAAATTTGCCATCTTCTCGAAACACAAAACCATAACGGGCAAGGAGACCATGTGCGCGACGCAAGTCTCCTGCACTATAGCATTGCAAGTAAAACATCAGCAGTCAACATGATGTTAAAAATATCTTGATAGTCTCAAAACAAAAGCAAACAAGTAGCACTTAAAAATTGAAAAACAAGTTGCACAAGTATGATGCAATACTGTAGCGCAAACTAAAAACACCAAAAGCAAAATTTCATGCACAAAAAGATCACGAAAACATTCATGTCAAACCAGACTGTCTGACTAACCTGCTTTGATTAAGGCATTTAGCAGACCATATATCAATGGAGCTGACAAGTTTGGACTTCCCATAGCAGTGCCATTTTCTACAGTTTCAAGCATTTCAAAAGCCTCATCAACTCTTCGTGCCTCACCTAACCCCTTTATGTTGCATTTAAATTGAAATTCCAATCAAACTCAGAAAGAACAGATAATTAAAGAGCATTCAACATTGAATTGTTAAATTGAAAAACAAAGACTATCAGTGAGACTATAAGGGTACATTTGGACGGGTTCAGAAAATGAAAGAGGCAGCAAATTTTTCATTTTCAAAATGATGTATAGAATAATTATAAAACTAAGGTATAAATGAAAGAATCCTTTTATTAAAAAATTAAAAAATATCCTCACAGAGAGAATATTTAATTAAGGGGTTCACCTATTTGTCCATGAACATGTAACGTGAATGCAGTAAATACACTGCATTACACCAAAATGAACCAAACCGGATTGCATCTGTGACTTCAGAATGCTCAGCCTTTTTTATTTATGTTTCTCTTTCAGAGTGATTGCGCCCACTGTGGATTGTACTCCAAACGTCAAGGTTCGACCTCATCACACCCACTTAGACACACACACATTTTGCTCTTTTGTCATTTGTTTTGCTCTCTTGAAGAAAAGGACTTTAGTTGGCTTTATGTGCTGATAGAGATTTGTTATGATTTGGTCTCGATTTATATGATCCTTAGCTTATTATTTGCCAGAAAAAAATTTCAAAGAAAAACTTTATTTTTCATCTCTGAATTTCTCAACTATTGTAGAGTGACTCATCTCTGGCCTTAGCTCTGGATTTGTCTCATCGAAGTATGTAAACAGTTTACCGTTAAAATATATCACATAAACGTGAAGGACTAGTTAGAATCTATTTCTCACTAACTCTTTTGAGTGAAAATCAGAGGTCAGGGTCCTTAAAGGCTATTTTTTTGTTGCATAAGATTACTGGAACTCTGGGTTAAAACGTGTGATGTGCATAGGTCACACCAAGCCTGTCTCCTGAAAATTATTTGAGATGTGATTCAGAGTTTGAGAGAAATCAACTAAACTTTTCTCTAATATCAAGTTTTGTTGAAAGGTTTGTTTCATGCCCTTTTGAAATGTTTTGAAACTTTTCTCTAATTACCATTATGGTCTCATTATTTATTTATTATATTCAAGTTTGTCCTATTATTAATAAATGGTTCAATTTTGTCCCTTAATTTTTTAATGACAGTTTAAAGAAACAAATTTGATCAATTTAAAAAATAAGAGATCAATGAACCATTTATTAACAATGAGACGAAATTGAACACAACATATTTCAACAAATAGAAAATCTCAACCAAATACTTGAGATACCTTTATTTCATCTGATGTTGAACACAACATCTTTACCCGGTACATCATTCAAATACTTGATCATTTATACTTTTCTACAACCAGAATACTCAACCAGAACTAACAGCGTCCTAACCATAAACAAATATAGAAATGCGAATTTCACAATGAAAGAAGGAAATGCCAAAAATATGAAAACTAATATAATACCTTCAAAAGTGTGGCATAGGTGACAGTATCCACACCACAACCATCGCCCTTCTTCATCTCTACGAATATCGTAATCGCGGAATCGATATCACCGCAACGGACACAAGCCTCCAACACCGCGTTCATCACAATCGTGTTAAGCTTCCCGAACTGCCTTTTCGCAACCTCAACCTCATCCAAAATCTGAACCAAAACATTTCACAAAAGCAAAATCAATAAAATTAAAAAAAAAAAAAAATCAGCATTATTTCTTTTCGGTTTGGTCTTCAATTAACCTGGCGAAGCTGTTTCCGGCGGGTGAGTTGAACAATGCGTGAAGTGAGGTGGCGGAGATTGGCCTCGCGAGGAGCTGCGGTGGTTGGGAAACGACGCCGTGGCGGAGCGGAAGAGGAACGGAGGCGCGAGGAATGGAGTTGGTTGGAGTGGAGTGTGGCGGTGAAGGGTGAGAAAATGGTAATGTGAGATTGAAGCATTTTGGAGGGTTATTGTTATGGCTAAGGCTTTGCCATGAGATTTGAATGTGGAAATGTAACAACTCTGTAATCTGGAATAGTGAAGTCAGGGAGTAGCTTTGCAAGGGCGTGTGGTCGACAAAAGGTGGTCCATTGGGTTGTGACCATCTTATCCTTTGTAAAAAGGACTTCCTGTTACTCGTTACATAAATCTTTCAAAATAAGTTTTTCAGCATAATTTATAGAATAAAAATTTTATAATAAAATTTTCTTAACACATGAAAGTTTTAGAATGAGTTTCCTATACTTTTTTAAAATACTTAAAATTTGTTTAAGAACAAGATTTTCGTAACAAAATTTTTAAGTAAGGTTTTTAAAATGTACATGACAACTATTGAGACAAGTTTTTTCAAAAATAACTCTCTATTAAGAATGTAACACGATGGAGAAGGGATGTGTAGGTGGCAGTGGGACTAACACCGATAATAGTAACAATAACAGTGACAACGACAGCAGAATACAAGGAAAGATATTTTAATTTTTTTTTCTTAATATGAGGGTGCAGTTAACAATTCTGAAGACGCAGGTAGCAAAAGCCACATTGTGGGCCAATCAATAGAGAGAATATTGTGGGTAGGTCCTTCAGAGTACTTCTTCCTACACTTCCATACTTTACTTCTTGCAGCCCATAACTTGAAAAATATTAAATGTCCTTTCAAAATTTGTATACACATCGATAATAAATGAGCAGATGCGAGATATTTATCTCCTCTTCTCCTTATGGAGTATGAATTTTGTTTCTAGTTTTTTGTGAGTATTGTCTATACTTGTAACTCATACTTGTGGACATGTAATATTTTAAATATTAATTAAATAAATATTTTATAAAGAAATAAAAATTCAATATAAAAGATACATTTTCTCTCTTTAAGTATTAAATTTCAATAAATAAATTATAATTACATAAATATTAGAGATAAAATATCAAATAAAGTAATTACATAAAAGAATAAATAATCATATAATTTAAAGTTTATGAAAACTACAATATCTATTAATTTTGTAAATGTTAGAAAAGAAAGTACTTGAAGAATTTGAATGAACTTTATATATATTGAATGAGTTGAATCATGAGGAGAATGAATATTATATAGAAAACAAAATTCAAATAAAAAAAAAGTAAGAACCAATGTAAAAAGGAACATAAAAAGTTTTATATTACATAATAATCTAAAAGTTTACACGATTAACACTCAAAGGTAATAGTAAGACATTTTTAATTAATAAATAATAGATAACAAATCAAAGTATTAAAAACGACCATAAACGATCAAATGTGTATCTTAAAAATAATTTAATTCAACAAAATTTAGGTTAATATTTCGTGAAATACAATATATTGTTTGAACAAAATCATATAAAGAAAAAAAATGTATAATTAAAGTTATGATGATAGAAAAAGTACTTTATGTAACCTCCACCTTCCACAGTGGATAGGAACAAGAGGAAAAAGCAATTCCTTTTTCATTTTTTCTCTCTCTCCTACCTTCAAACCTTCATAGTTCTCTCCTTCTTCTCTCTTGATTTTCACCTTTCATATTCTATCTATTTCAGTTTCTGATCAAGTCCTACAGTAGCTGAGAATCTTAGGATCATTTTAAATCGATCAAAATCTCAAACACAATAAGTTCATATTTGCTCTAAAGATCTCTTGTTATCTATTTTTTCGTTAAGTTTTCATCGTCAATATTGATGGGAACAGATGAGAAAAGTGTTCCTCTCAACTTGATTAAGGTAATACTAAAAGTTGGTGTTATTTGGAAAACTTGTTCTAGATCCCTAAAGTTGGACTGGGTTATTGCCTGACTGAGGAATTGGTAGGGGATCAATGTCTAAGGTAAGGAAAGCTAGTAACTTATTTTTATACTAGTTAGTTACTTTAAATAGACCTATAGCACAGAAGATTTGAATATGTGATTATCAGTGCTCAAGTCTTTCTTGCAGGTCTGACTGGTCCTTGAGCACTGAATGAATTTGATTGTTTTTTTTGACTTAGTGTGATTAACTTAACTGTTTTGAGTAATTAAGTATTGTTTTGATGATGGAAAGATACTTGCATAATATGATTTGTAGACTGAATGAGTATTGATGTGAATGATGAATTGATGTCATACATTTGGGATGATGCATGAGTTATGCTCGTTCATGTACATTAAGTATAACACGCCTATGTTTAACAGAGATCCTCTAGCTTCACTGATTATCTAAGTCACATAGACTAAGATATCAGGTGGTGAGAAGCTGGGAGGGAGTTCATACACACCGGGACAGCTGGTGAGGCTCGGTATTGGATGTTTGAGCTTACTTGGATCCTTTCTCTTATATTTGAATGACAGTCTAAGTCTTGGGTATTGGATTAGTCCTTTCTCTTAGATTTGCAGGTAATCTAAGTCTTGGGTATTAGATTAGTCTTTTCTCTTAGACTCGCTGAAGCTAAGTCTTGGGTATTGGATTAGATGTTAGTCTCTGGTAGGGGCATACTTAATGGGTCTTCAGGAAGATGATGGGTCTATGTATGACCTATATGTATTGATGTGGTCCATGTGAGACCTTTATGTATGATGTTTGACATGAGTACTTGAAATGAAAAATGAAAACTTGCATTGAAACTTGATATGCTAGACTTTAAAAAAATTCTTATGACTGAGACACTCTATTCTATTTGCATGTAGTTAGTATGTTATAAACTTTTAAGTTTACTAGCTTACCCTTGTTTTTTATGTTGTTGTATGAATTGCGATGACTGTACTATGTACACGAGCAGGTGCAGATGCAGGTCTTGGAGCACCTTAAAGATGATATGCTCTTAAACTGATGTTCCTTTTGTCTTGTATATACTTGTACATATGTTTTGATGTAGTTAAAGACTTGATGACCTTGAAATGATCACTCTTTTTATCATGTAGGTAGTCGTAATTAAGTTTGATGTACCTGAATACTTTATGCAGTACTCTGAACCTTAAATGGGTGGTAATACTTAGCAGACAAAAGTTAGTTTAATTGAGAATATTTTTAGATAGACTCGCTCAAGCAAAAGAATCTCGCTCAAGCGACTTTTGCAGAAAAGTTCACTCTGCAAGTCTCGCTCGAGCGAGCCCTTCGTAAACAAAATAAGATGCTCTCTGGAGTGTTTTCGCCTAGGCAAGAGTGGTTTCGCTCAGGCGAAAATTAAGAGTGCTCTCTGGACTGTTTTCGCTCAAGCGACTTATTTCTAGCTTGGGCAAGGTGGATTTTCGCTCGGGCAAAATTATTTTCGCCCAAGCTAAAAAAAAAAAGTTAAAAAAAATTTAAAAAAAAAATCATTCTTCTTTTCTTTTCTTCTTATTTATTCTTTCCTTCTTTTATTTATCTTTCATGTATTAAATATTTTATAATTTGAAATATATATATTTTATTTATTTATAAGAATTGATTGCAAATACTATAGAATTTTTGGATTGTTACACCTTTGAGATTTGAATGAATATATATAGATATTAAATGAGTTGAACAAATGAGAAAGAGAATAAAAAGAAAAACTATTCAAATGAAACCAAAGAAAAAATAGTATAAATAAAATTTTTATATTATCTTATAAAATAAAAATATTTTTTAATAATTTAAAATGGGTCATATGTGAGACCAAACCTTTTTCATACCTAATTTAAGATATCAAGTATTATTCAAATAATAAAATTGTCCAACAAACCAAATAATCATTACACACCTTTACAATTCAAGTAAAAATATAAAATATATTTTAGTATGATTTCAATTTTTTTAATCACCTGACACACAAAGATGTTACTTTTCGGATATAAACAAAAAGAAAATAAGGAAAATGATGAGAAAAATCAAGTTTTTTTAGCATAGGTCCACAAATAATTCATTTATATTATTTTAGCACTACCTTTTTTAAAAGCCATGTAACTTATTCATTTGAAAAGCTTTTCTGGTGATTCTTATTTCTATGAACTCTTAGAAAATAAGATTTCATTTTTATGTCCAAAGTTGAGAATAAAAACAAGGAAATTAAATGAACTAAAAACATAAAAAAAAAAAAAACTAAAAATGTCAAACATAGCAAGTTATCATCTTTTCTTTAGTGTTATCTTTTGTTTTCTCTTTTAACTTTAATTTAACTAAGTCAAAGTCTCACATTTTACAAATCTAAAATTCTACAAATTCAAGGATCTTAAGGTATTTAAGGATTTTGATTAAATCACGACTCAGTAGGCTAAGTTTTCTTAAGTTTTTTTTCATAACAAATATTTCCACAACCAAGTTAAAGCTTGACTTGAAGGCATAATAAATTGTTAGATATTCAAATGTGAGTCTAAGTCCTGCATTAAGTAGAAATGAGTAAGTTGAATAATATATAAGTTCCACATTGGGTAGAAATGAGTAAGTTGAGCAATATATAAGAAAGAAGACCCATAAACCTACTGTCTTAAGGTTTTGAGCTGAATGTGGTGTCACTCCCTTATGTGGTTTGGCTTAGTTCTCATTCTTATGAAATCTCCTCGATTATGTCTCATCGGATCCTCCCAACAAGTAGTATCAGAGCCGAAGGTTCGTAATGACTTGACGGTGATTGGCTCAATAAGAGATAGGGAGTATAGAAGAGGGACTCTCACTTGAGGGGGAGATTGTTGGGTACCCAAGTATGAGTCTAAGTCTCAAATTGGGTAGAAATGAGTAAGTTGAGCAATATATAAGTGTAGAAGAGGCTCATTTTCTCATTCTTATGAGATCTCCCTGGTTATGCCCACTCGAATTCTACCAACACAAACAAATTCCAAGAATTCCTCCTTATTGAAAAAAAATAACATCAATATGATAGAACATTGTAAAGGAATGATCCTCAAATTCTCCCAACACAAACAAATTCCAAGAATTCCTCCTCATTGAAAAAAATAATAATATCAATATGATATGAACATTGTAAAGGAATGATAAGAAGAAAATGGAGAAGAATAATACATAATTTAGACAAACATATAACAAAATAAAGAAAAGTAAATATTCTTCTATACCTTAAGGGTCTTAGAGGAAAGAAGGGATGAAAATAGGTGGAAAAGAGGACAAGAGAGAAAATGAGAGAAAAGGATAATTGTACATTGAAGGCAAAGGAGAATGAAAGAAGTGTGATTGTCCCACTGGTGAGAAACATTTGTTCTCTAAAAGCTTATAAGGTTAATCCTTAATGTGAAATAGGAAGAATGCCAAATTTTGCATGCTTTTTTAGGCTTCAAAGAGTTTAGTCTCACTCTTAGTAGTCACAAAAAACACCCTCTCCTTACGTTATTTGGAGTCTTTTGGATTGAAACTTTTTTTGTTTTTTGAATTATTCATGCTTCCTAAGTGTCTTCTTAAACTTTTGTGTTAGAAAAGAGAATTCAACTTCATTGCCTCACTCTACAACATCTAATAAATTGTTTATAACTTTTAGTGTCTTAAAAGGTATAATAATCCTATGCTTATAGACATTGGGAGCAAAGGATTTGTTTTTATCCTTTCCAGAATCATGTTAAAGCCCTTCTTCATGAACTTCTAGGATGCTAATAAGCTCTTCTAAAGTAAGTTTTTTGAGATTCTTAAATGCTCACAAGATCATGTTTTGAGATTTCTATTGAACATGAGATGATCTCAAAATTTTATCAATAAGATCATAATTTTCAAAAACTCTTGTGATTGATCAGAGTTTATTTATAATTATCTAGAATTTACAAAAACAATCATGTACACTCTCATTTTCTTATTATATGTAGAATGATTCAAATTGAAATGTTAAAAGATTGAGTTTGTTCCTTTGCACCTCCTTTGATCATTCACAAGTGACAATAAATGTATCTCACATTTGTTTGACAAACTTGAAAGAATGTACTTTTTTTCATATCCATCTTTGTATATAACACACATAAAAATTATAATCCCAAATTTATGAAATAATACATTTTTAATGTTTAAAAAAATTATTATTATTATTATTATTAGATAATTTGGATATTTTATTTATGAGTCAATAATATATGATATAAAATATTTTTATCTAAAACACGTTATCTAACACACCTTGAAAAACACACCAACTTGAGTCTTTGTTTAATATGCTTAATCTAACAAAATTCTATAAAACAAAAATTCAAAGTTTTGCCTAATACATTTAAAAAATTTGTAGTAAGAGAAACTAGTTTGAGAAAAAAAAAACAAAAACGTTAGCTAAAAATTTTGTAATATAAACAGATGAACTGCATCGATGAAATGAAGTTTGCATTAAACACATATTGAAATAATAATCTAAATAATATAGGATTAATTTATATAAATATTTGAAAAAAAATTACACCAAAACTTAAACAATTAAATGAATATAAGACTATTGAAGGTCTTAACAAATCAAATGACAAGACTGTATATCACAATACCATAAGTCTTTCATTTTCCTCAATAAGAACTAAATAAAAATATTCTTGTATCCTTAATATTATTCACAACATGAAAAATTTAATGCACGAGATAAATTTGATTAACTTTCTTTACTACATTAATAACCTTCAATGTATAATTTATCATATTACATTTTTATAATTAGACTTATCTTTTCATTATCTCTTACAAAATAATCATAAAAATTTTCATCAATTAAAATTAAATTTCAAGATTAAAGTCCAAAATAAAAGAAATGCAATCATAATTTTTACTATTAATAAGAGTGTTACAATTAGATAAAGGATCACACTTTTGAAAGAAAATGTTACAATAATAGAGATAAAACTCTAATATTCAATTATTGATGTAAGAGAAAGAGACATTTATTATTATTATTATTATTATTATTATTATTATTATTATTATTATATATATATATATATATATATATATATTTTCAAATTTTGATATCTTTATCAATAAGATATTCCTAATTTCATTATTCTATTTAGATTTATAATTATTTTTATCTCTATTTTTACGTTGCCTTGAATGTAACACTAATAAATATAATTTAACCTTATATATTTAAATGAGTAATATGAAATAGTTTTGTAAAAATATATGAACAATATATTAATGTTACTAATGTCATACAAAAATATTTATAAAATATGTACTCTCACATTCCTTCTTTTTTTCTTTTTTAATAAAAATAATAGACAGATTTTTAAGTAGAACTATATCACTTTGTCATATGTTATATGTTAAACAATTATTCATTGTAGTTCATATCTAATTTCTTGAACTCTAACAATTATTCGTTGTAGTTCATGTCTAATTTCTTGAAGTCTAATAGAACGTGAATACTCAAAATAATGCCAATAACTTTTAGAAAATAAGAATCTTCACTGCTAACATAACCAAACAGAACCATAACCATTTTTATATAGAATTTGTTACAGTAATTTTCTCTATTTCTTTAACTACTATCTATATTAATCCATTATATATTATAATTTCTTTCTTAAACTACAATTTATATATATATATATATATATATATATATATATATATATATATATATATATATATATATAACGACAACATGAAATCTTCTAATTATATAAAAATTTTCAATATTCGTGTATTAGTTGCATAAAAGTACTAGATAAAGTTGTTACTGATAGAAAATCTTATAAAAATATATACAAAAAAATTATACAAATATAACCCTGATTGTTTAGTAGATAAAATATAGTTATTATCTAAATTAAAACCAAATAAATGAAAGGTTCAAAACTTGCATCTGACTCATCGACCAAGCTATAATAATTTATACTTTTACCTATTTGATTTCACAAAAACTAATGTATTAATTATACCCTTATCTGTTACACTAAAAGAATTCTTATGTTTAACAAAACATTAATAAATAATTATGCTCTACAAATTAAATATATTAATTTAATAAATAAGGAGAAGACGTTACAAGAATATATATTATCTCTTTGAAAGTTTTCCTTTTAAAACACTAAACAATTTATAATTTTACTAAACATGACATCATATAAGTGCATATCTTTTTACTCTTAGAATAATATTTGTAACAAAGCACAAGTTAGACTCGGTCAACATTTATGAAAATATAGATAACATATATAAACTCTTCTTCAACGTATAATATATATCACTCTATAAAAACTTTTTCAAAACAATTCTCAAATGACTGCTTCTCCCTGTACCTCCAAATCTTTCTTCAGGCATCCTAAAATTTTTTAAATTGTCCAAATTACTCTTTAAATACGAAAATGATCCTGAATCTCTAAATTTTGAAAATTATTACTCATAATTTAAAAAACCTATTAGCGACTTTTTCTGAAATTATATACTAATTTTAAAAACATGTTCCAAAACAAGTTTTTGAGTTACAGAATATCTTTTTTCAAAAGAATAATATAATAAAAATTTATTCCAAAATAACTAATTTTAAACACTGACTTCTAAAATGTTTAATTCCAAAACTTATTCAACAAATTTCAGAATAAATTGAAATTTCAGAATAAATTGTTCCGTAATATATTCTCATATTTTAAAAAAAATATTTTTATTGACTTATAAAATATTCAGCTCCAAAACTCAATCCAAAAGTCAATCAGGTAGAAGCACTCGTCTCATATTTTATTCAGACCCTCAACTTTTAGAGGCCACTATATCACAGTGTTACCATATGCCTTTACATTAGAACCTGATTTAAGAAAAAGCAACAACATAGAACGACTTTAAGAATATGATTATCTTATCTCTACTACATATGAAAAAGTTAATAACATAATTGTCGTTCGGTATACATATAACAATAGTGCTAACTCAACCTTAATTATTCAGAAACGCATACTTCAATAACTATTGAAATGAAAAATCATCATCAAAGACCATTTTAATTGTGATTAATTTTTGTTAACAATGAATACACAAAAATTTCAAAAACAAATCAGGAATAAAAAGAAAGAAAGAGAAAAAAAAAACAGTATAAAAATGGATTTCTTTAATTCTCCCTAGAAACTATTACATGTGTGGTTGGACAAATTTTTACAAAATAATTGAATCACTTATTACACCACCTCTAATCGCCTTGTGCACATGGTACAATAGTATTTTCTTTTGGTCTTAAAACACAAGGGTAGAAAACAAAACCTCCACTGGCTCTCTACATCCATGGCCTGAACCATCCCTCCACAATAAGGGCATGCCCCTGGTGCCGTATGCCTCCCTAACACCCTTTCTTCCTCGTCACACACAAAAACCAAACACATCACACTTGTGTGAAGTACTAAAGAACAATTTTAGGTAGTGTTTGCTTTGAGGGTTTTTGGAGTGAAACTATGTTTTGTGTGTTTCAGATTGTGGAGTTGCTTATATAGAATGGGGCAAAGAACATTCGAGGACGTGAAGAAAATGAGAGAAGGGTGTTGGTGTGTGTGGAAGAATAGAGATTGTTCTAGAATAACAAAGAAGAGATTAGGAAAACGCAGGGAACTTGTCGTAAGCGCGTTTCCAGAAAGGTCTTTTTCAGCTTAAACGTAAAGTTTAGCGTTTGACGTGTTAGTGGTGGGGCGTTTACTTTTTTTTTTTTTTCTATGAAAACGAATTAAATTTTTTTTGGTCAAAATTAGACATATCTTCTATTTTTCTGCCGTAGATTACACTTCCGGCGGAGATAAACAATAAAGCGTTTAAGAAATATAAATAATTATTTACAAATTAAAATTAATTTATATATAAACTAATTAACTAAATTCTCTTATATTTTTCTAAATTTTAATTTGTAAAAATTTAAGTTTATTGTTTTTTCTATATTTATCCTTTTAAGAATTTATAAAGAAAATCAAAATTTTAAATGTATTTTTAAATAAATAAATAAATATGTAGAAATAGTTAATTTTAATAATTTATTGGAAGTTTTAATTAATTAAAAGTTAAAAAATGTAGTCTGAACACTATATTTCAAACCTGTTTCATTGAGGCATAACATAACTTCGCATAAGATTCATTTTGATAATTGTGTCAGCGTGAAAAAATAAAATGGTTTAATTATTTTTTTATTAGATACTGTGATAAAGTAATTTTAACTTCTTGTGTTTACGTAAATTAGTTCTTCTACATTTTATAATTATATTATTTTAGTCTCAATCAATTTCCATAAAAAACTTATTGTTTTTATCCCACGGTTATTATAAGATTTTTTTAAGCATATTAAGATGAAGACGGAAATATACTTTTACTTTTATAAATATATAATTTTGATTTTTATAAAATTTTGATTGTAAATCTGGTCTTTTAGTTTGTTAAAGTTAAGTAATTTTTATTCATCATTAATGTGTCATTTTATTATTAATTTTTAATAATTTAATTTTGATTAATCATTTTAAAATTGTGTTTTTTTTCATAAACAATTGAATGATATATTAAAAATGATAAAAATTGTTTAATTTTGAAAAACTAAAAAAGTTAGTCACCCATTAATAAATATGTAACCTTTTTTTAACAGCTAAATATATCACTTCTATTACGATGGACAAAAAAATTAATTTTAAACAGAATAAAAATGAAAGAATTAAATATTTAATAAAAAAATCTGATACCCAAATGAATGTTGAAATTTTGAAATATAAAAGCACGAAAAAACAAGTAAATTTTATTAACATAACATTGCATGTTATCGCAGCCCTATTGTTTGATTTACATATCAAATTGACTTAATTGTAAAATTAGAGAAAACAAAAGTATAATAGTGGTAAAAAAAGCAGTATGTACTATTTCACCAATATATAATATAAAAAAACATTAACAAAATATGTTAAATTACATATTATAATACTTTAAAAAGCTTAATTTAAGCCATTAATGGATAAAACACATAGCACAATAAACATGTAATTAAGCTAAAGTAAATAGAAGGTTAATGCGTACATGATTATTGACTTCTAATTCATAGCACAAGGACTAAAATATAGTGTTTGAACATTAGGGGGGCAACTTGGGAAAGAGGGTTGAAATGAGTGGCTATTATTGGTTGAGGGAGACTTGCAATTCAAATGAATTCTTGTGGAGTATTATTGACCCATATCTTCATCAAAACCCATTTGCTTTGCATACCAAACCACTTTATTATGTAGAATAAAGTACATGCATTGAAGAATCTCAACCTTTGAGAATAACAATTAAGTGACAAGACAGGATGTGTTTAATAGCCCACGTGCAATTTGTTTGGTTGGAAAGAAAATAGAAAGGACGAATTTAATTTGATTTGTTTTTACAAGAAAAAATAATAAGGAGGATAAACTCAAAATTGAATAGGTTTTATAAATATTTGTTACCTTATTTCTTTTTTTTTCTTTTTATTTCCATTAAACATATTAACTTTTTACTTTTTTTGTGTTTGAACATACTTTCTCATAAAAGTTTTTATAAGATAAAGTAATTGAATTATTTTTTCATAAATTAAAATTAATTTATGCATAACTTAATTAATAGAAACCTTTTGATATAAAGTATTTCTCCAGTAAGAATTTTTTATTTCTATATCGTCTCTTTAAAGTGGTTCTTTTACGTTCTAACGAGAAATGAAATTTTTTTGTAAGGTAATTGATTTTGACTCCCTAAAAATAAGGATCTATGATATCATATATTATTTGTATGTTAATCTTATAATTTAATTATATGATAAATATGATCGAGAGGTTAAAAATAACCTTATAATCATTTTAGCCTTGGATATGAAGGATTTTCAGTTGCACAGTGAAGGATGGAGTAGTGCATATGAATACAAGGAGAGATTTTATGCTAATATAGGACTATAGGGCTTGGAGAACAATTGGAGTTCTCTTTAAAAAAGAAGCATCTCATAGACCTGAGGAGTCCCTATATAATTCACCTAAGCATTTAGAAGGTGTACGAAACAATCATATAAGGAACAAGTTGTTGTTTTGAAGTTCTCAAAGACAAAGGCATATACTTAAGAGATATAGGTTTAATGGTATGCTTGCCTATGCTCTAGTTGCAACGGAAGAGGTGAAGTTCTTTGGACCAACAAGAGGTAGTTGCTTGTGTTAAGGGCGACAAGTAGATTTTGGCCATGCATGAAGAGATGGAGTAGTTGTAAAAAAAATAAAAATAAGACTTTGGAGTTGCTAGATGGTCTCATGCTCTAGTGAAAATTCTTATGGCAAAATAGGCGTAATGCTTCTACTTCAAGAAAAGCATTGATGGGAAGTTGTCTGGTGAAACTTATACATAAAAAAAGGTGTATAATGATAGAGCATTTAAAAACATGTCTACAATAGAAAACATCTTATTCAAAGTTTGATTGGTAGCCAATGGTCATATTTAGTATCAACATCCGATTTTGTCAGAGTAATATTTTAAATTAAAGCATAATAATAAAAAAAAAGAAATAAAAAATGAATAATAACATAAAAATATATTTATTAGTTTAAGTTTTCTTAAAAAATAATAATAATAATAAAATTAAAAAAATTAATTAATTAAATAAAATTCAAATTTTTCTATTACAAAACACAAAAAAAGATTAAAAAAGAAAAGGTAGTGATTTTAAAAAATAAAATAAAATAAATAATTAATAATAAAAAAACGAAAATAACAAGAAAATAATAAATAAAATCATAAAGAAAGAGTCAACTCTCTAACTTCTCACTTCCTAATTCCACTAATGTTTTCTAAAAAAATAATAAATTATGAAACTGCTCAAAACAACCCACATTCTCCATTTCAAAAATAAAAGTAAAAGTTATGGCCGTTGAAGAGGAGCATTCATTATGAAAAAATAAAAAAATATCATAACAAGGGGAAGGAGTCAAAGATGGATAACTCCTCTTAACCACCTTGATTTCAAAAATAATAAATAATAAAAAAATGAGATATAGATGAAAAAGAGAGAGGCACGGATACAGAAGGGACACTGAAAATACACAGAGGAAAAAGAGAGAACGGGAAAGAGAGAAAAGGAAGAACGGTATATTGAGAACGAAAAAACAGGTATGTTTCCTTTACAAATTGGCTTTAAGTCTCATGTTTCATTTCATGTCATGCATGTGCATCCACTTAATAAAAAATAAAAAATGCATCCACTTAATAAAAAATAAAAAAGAATCACGACATGCATCCTGCACCCAAACCACTACCCCCATGGTGGCTGCTGCCCTCCTCCACGCACCAGCCATGCGCCACCAACCTGCACCTCATGGCACCTTGCCTACCACGCTCCAAACAGCACCACATGTGCCCCTCCATGTCTACCATGCATTGCCACAACCTCCCTCACACCATGTTACGTACCCAGAACCACGTGAACCCCTTCATGTCCTCCAGCACCTCACAAACCTCGCCTCCATGTTGCCTCCACCACGCCCCTCCACGATACCATGGCACCTTAGCGCCACCATGCTTCATCACCTAGGGTAGCGTCTTCATTACCTCTAATGCAAGTACAACACCTCCTCTACCCCATCACATCTCATTCATGCACTCAACGCCACCAGTAAAGCCCTGCAACCCTCACCACCAGTGGCAGCATGACATCAACTCCTCCCTCATCTCAACTGGTTGCCACAGAAGCCCTTACACTTCAGGTACGGGTTGTGAAGAGAGAAGTCCGGAACCAAAGCCAAGGTGGAATCCAAAGCCTGAGTAAATTCGCATTTTGGAAGCTATATCCAACTCAGGAATGGTGAACCCTCCTAGGGATGAGATAAGAAAGATAAGGGCACAGTTGCAAGGGTATGGCCAAGTGGGTGATGCAAATGTTTTCTATTGGTTTCAGAACCGCAAATCAAGGAGCAAACACAAGCTTCGCCATCTCCAAAACTCAGAGAACCACAATCTTGAAACTCAACAAAAACACCATCATCTTCCTTCTCTGAGAAATCTTCTCCCAAAAGAACTAATACCAACCAAGATCTATTTTCAGACTCACAGTGAGTCTTCCATGCTTCCACCACCACCACCTGCTGCTGCTGTCACACAAACTGGACCTTTCTTCTTCCCAGTGCAACATCATGGGCAGGGAATAACACCTAGTATAGTGGCATCACAAGAGTTTTGTTTCTCGGAGCTGTCTAGTGTTGTTCAACTTCAATCACCTCCTCAACATAATGTTGGTCCTTGCACTAGTCTCTTGCTTACAGTGAGATTGTAGGTCATGGTGCTGCTGCTTCAAAGAAAGATCTAGAGCAAGATAAGTGTCTGAAAATAATGCACCAGCCCTCACTGTTTAATTTTTGTGTCACTCCCACAACAATAGCTCCTACTACTGCCTCTGTTGTACCTCCCATCACTACCTCAACAACCACTGTTCTATCCCTCTTACATTGCTCCGTTCTCATCAAGAGGTCCAAATAAGATTACTCCAAACATTCTTAAGCTTGATATAGCAGCTCCAGGAGTTGACATTCTGGCTGCATGGCCTCCAATTTCTTCTATTTCTGGTGTTAAAGGAGATAGGAGAGTATCGTATTTCAGTATACTATCAGGAACTACAATGGCATGCCCTCATGTTAAGTTTATATCAAATCATTTCATCCCCAGTGGCCACCATTACCCTCTCTACCATTTCTGTTGCTCCTCATAAACCAAGCTTCACCATGCATACACTTCCTTGTCAAGCACCTTACAAAACAACACCTACGTCAACCACCATTCGCCCCTACCATGCTCTTCCTTTCATGCACGTGCTCAGCGTCACCTCCATGACTTCTTTAACCTCTCACCGTCACCTCCATACAACGCTGTGACCTTCGAAATCAAGGCAAGGGCAGTCGCCAGGCACCACTCTCCCTCACTGCCACCATGATCTCTTCCGCAGCACTTTCCATTTTCTCACTTACCCCAACGCACCTAACCTGCACCACTATTGCTAGCTTCCCGCCCCGTCAAGCACCATCGCCACGGGAGGACCCATACCGCCACCATGCTATCCTCCAAACGCCACAAGCCTACCACCGTCACCGTCAACGACAGTCACCGCATCCATCATGGCCGCCACAGCCGCCGTCGGCCTTGCCCACCGCCGCCTCAGCTTCGTCAGCCACGCCATCGCGTGCCATGGCACCTCGCGTCACCTCTCAAACCTTAATGGGGATCCTGATTAGTGGAGACACTTCCTGCACCCCCATTTATTAAAGTTCTGTACCCACATTCTTTTCATTCCTAAAATGCCACTGGCCAAGTTAAGATCCTGATTAGTGGAGACACTTCCTGCACCCCCATTTATTAAAGTTCTGTACCCACATTCTTTTCATTCCTAAAATGCCACTGGCCAAGTTAAGTTCCTGATTAGTGGAGACACTTCCTGCACCCTCATTTATTAAAGTTCTGCACTCACATTCTTTTCATTCCTAAAATACCCCTGGCCAAGCTAAGTTTTTGATTAGTGGAGACACTTCCTGCACCCCCATTTATTAAGATCTGCACCCATACTCCTCTCAATTCCTAAAATGTCCTTAACCCAAGATTGAGTTTCTAATTGGTGGAGTCATGTTCTGCACCTCCCTTAATTTGGATTTGTACTCATACCTTTCTAAATTCCAAAACTGCCCCTAAATACAAAAAACAAAGTTACCATGTGCCACCTAAAACTCGCATTCACATTCCATTTTTGCATGCATGATCACACTAAACCAAAGTGTCAATTCTATGTTGCATATGACTGGGGCATGTTATTTTCCAACACCAAATTTGATATATACCCCAATTCTCAAAGCCCAGGCTTTAAACCTGGCACCGTTTCTCAAAGCCCAGGCTTTAAACTTGGCACCGTTCCTCAAAGCCCAGGCTTTAAACCTGGCACTGCTCCTCAAAGCCCCAAGCTTTAAACCTGACACCGTTCTTCAAAGCCCAGGCTTTAAACCTGGCACTGCTCCTCAAAACCCAGGCTTTAAACCTGGCACTAACACCATTCAATTACCTTATTTTCAAACATAAACTTTCAAAAATACAAATCAAAACAACCAACAATCTTATCATCAAAGAACTACGTAACCCTGATTCTCCACCCTTAAATGGAGATATGTAGGAGCAAGGTCAAACCTTGTCGGGCTCCCTAAAATCGAAAAAAATATTGTTTGTTTTATTTTAATCTCTTTCTTGGGAAAATAAATATTTTAAAAAATCACACTCAGATTACTTATTTAATTAAAGGTACCGTCTTAGGACGGGCGTTGTGGGGGTGCTAACACCTTCCCCACACGTAACCGACTCCCGAACTTTAAATCCGGTTTTGCGAACTTGCCTTATCTTGTTTTTGGTTTTCCATAGTTTTTCCTAATAAACTATGGTGGCGACTCCTCTGTTTTGAAAAAAAAAAATTGTTTTTGTTCGCTGTCCCCGTCGTGACCCCGGTTGCGACACCCACGTATCTGCATGCAAGGTGCTGAACGTAGATTTTTCAAAACTCTCCACAACGCTTCTGTTCTAACGAAAATTCAAGATGGTATCAGAGCGGGTTAATCCCGCTCTGTTCCTTTCCCTAATTCATTTCTACTGTTGCGTTATCAAATATTTTGTCTCCTTTGTTTTACCCTGTTCTTGAAAATTTCTTTTAATTTTCTCGAAAGCTTTATGGATCCACTACAGAACCCGGCCAACCCGTTCTATCTACACCCTGGAGAAAATCTAGGCATGATACTCGTAACCCCTGCCCTTGATGGATCAAACTATCATACCTAGAGTCGTGTCATGAAACGTGCGTTACTCTCCAAGAACAAAATAAAATTCATCAACGGAAAAATTCAAGAACCAGCAGCAAAAGATCCTCTCCATGATGCGTGGGAAAGATGCAACATGATGGTGATATCCTGGATCACTCGATCTTTGAATACCCAGATTTCGCACAACACTATATACATTGACAATGCCAAAACTCTTTGGAAAGATTTGAGGGAAAGGTTCTCTAAGGGCGATCATTTTCGTATCTCTGACATTGTTCAAGAAATCAATTCCATTAAACAAGGAGAAAGAAGTGTCTCTGAATACTTTACTGATATGAAAGTTTTGTGGGAAGAACTTGACTTTCTAAGACCGATTCCATCATGTACCTGTGAAGTTAAATGTCACTGTGAAGTTATGAAGATTATCACTGGTTATCGAGACTCTGAGCATGTTATATCTTTCTTGAAGGGATTATGAGATATATACATGAATGTTAAAACGCAAATTCTCCTCATGGATCCTTTGTCAAGCATTAACCGTGTATTCTCTCTAGTATATCAGCAAGAACGACAACTTGCTGGAGGAGGAGAAACAGTTGAATCAAAGTCAGTAATCATCAATAACATAGGTGGTCAAGAATTAAAATTTCGAGGACAAGATCAGTTCAACAATTGGAAATCAAATGGTGCATGGAGATCACAAGGAAGAGCAAGGACGAAGAACTATGGAAAGCAGTGTAGCTATTGTCACAAGATGAACCATATTGCAGAAGAATGTTATTCCAAACATGGTTATCCGCCTTGGATAAAACAAAAATACAGAGGCAACGTAAATCAATTTGAAACACAGCAAGAAATCCTAAGAAGTATAGAAGAACCAACAAATACTAGACAAGTTGATCAATCATTGACGAATGAACAGGTTCAACAGTTGTTAAGGATGTTACACAATTCTAAAGAAACAAATGCGCGTGTTAATACCATAGGCGAAAGAAAATCCACGCAAAATGTGAAAGGTAATGCATTATGGGTCCTTGACACAGGAGCCACAGATCACGTTACATGTTTAAGTAACATTTTCATTAGCTTTCAAAAGATAAAACCTCTCAAAATAAATCTGCCAAATGGAACTTTTGTTGTAGCTAACTATGTAGGAACAGTGAATTTAACCAAAAATCTTACCATCTATGACGTTTATTACGTACCTGCTTTTACCTTAAACATAATTTCTGTTCAAAAACTTATTAGCTATGCAAATATTCAATGTTTATTCTCTCACAATGTATGTCAGATTCAGGATACCCATACGTTGAAGATAGTTGGGCATGCTAGCCTCATTGAAGGCTTATATCACGTTGTTGAGGAAGATCTGTGCAATGTAAATAGTATGACAAGCTTCAGGACACGCAACATAGATATTTGGCATTATAGATTAGGCCACCCTTCTAATAGGATCCTGGAAAATATATGCAAGAATAGCACTGACATGAATTATGATCAAAACAACATTTGTGAATACTGTCATTATGGAAAACAACATAGACTGAAGTTTCAAATCAGTGAAACTGCTATTGCTGATATTTTTGATCTTTTGCATGTTGATATATAAGGGCCGTTTAGTGTTGCTTCAGTACATGGGCATAGGTATTTTCTTACTCTTGTTGATGATCATTCTAGGCACACTTGAGTGTTTCTAATGAAGAATAAAAGCGAAACCAGAAGTCTTCTTTATGATTTTGTTAAATATGCACATACCCAGTTTAGTAAAAACGTAAAAATCATAAGATCTGACAATAGCTCTGAATTTAATTATAAGGATTTCTATAATAACTTTGGCATTATTCATCAGACTTCGTGTGTTGAAACTCCTCAACAGAACTCTGTTGTTGAGAGGAAACATCAGCACATTCTCAATGTTGCTAGGAGTATAATGTTTCACTTAAATTTACCAAAACCATTCTGTAATTATGCCATATCACACGGGAATTATGCCATATCACACGCTGTTTTCATTATCAATCGCATTCCCTCTGCTGCCATGAGTTTTAAGATTCCATATGAATTACTGTATAAACGTAAACTTGATTTTTCTATTCTTAAAGTATTTGGTTGTTTGTGTTTTGCGTCTACAATAGCTAACAATAGAAATAAGTTTGATTGTAGGAGCAGAAAATGTATCTTCTTAGGCTTTAAAAATGGGGTGAAAGGATATGTTGTTTTAGATACAAAATCTAGAGAAGTTTTTATCTCCAGGGATGTTATCTTTCATGAAAGAACCTTCATTCAACTAGAAGAGCAGATTGGACAAACTGATTCTGAAGAAGACATGTCTTATTTATCATATGAGAATGCTGGAGAACATGTGCAACAACAAGAAAATATCAATACACAGACAAAGGAAGATATAAACGAAAGCAATGATGTAAGAAGATCATCTAGATTGAGAAAGGCTCCAGACTACCTAAAAGACTATCATCATCATATTCACAACTCCACAATCAGCCATAACGACACACAGGTCATGTACCCTATAAGCTCAGTTCTCCCGTATAATTCTTTAGATAAAAATCAATTATGTCTAATTGCTTCTATATCATCACATAGTGAACCAAAATTGTATGAGGAAGCTGTCAAAAGTGCAGAATGGAGGAATGCCATGAAAGATGAGATTAAAGCTCTCAACACGAACGAAACGTGGTGTATTACAGATCTTCCTCCAGGAAAGAAATCCATTGGGTGCAAATGGCTATATAAATTGAAGTTTAATGCAGATGGAAAAATCGAACGTCACAAGGCACGTTTGGTGGCAAAGGGTTATACACAAGTTGAGGGAGTAGATTACCATGAAACGTTTTCACCAGTTGCTAAAATGACCACCATTCGCCTCTTGATTGCTGTTGCTGCTACAAAGAATTGAAACCTTGATCAACTTGATGTAAGTAATGCGTTCCTACATGGGGATTTAGACGAAGAGGTATACATGGATTTACCTCAAGGATTACATACAGAAAAGCCAAATCAAGTCTGTCGTCTAAAGAAATCCTTATACGGATTAAAACAGGCAAGTCGACAATGGTATTCAAAACTTGCTAATTGTCTATATGATGTTGGTTTTACACAATCTTCATCTGATTACTCTCTTTTTACAAGGAAAACAACTTCTGGCTTCATGGCATTGCTCGTGTATGTTGACGATATAATACTTGCCGGAGATAATGCTAAACATATAAGTGAGGTGAAAGTTTTTCTAAACAGGAAATTCAAGATCAAAGACCTTGGACGTTTAAGCTTCTTTCTAGGATTGGAGGTGACCAGATCAAAGCGAGGGATACATATCAATCAAAGAAAATACGCATTAGATATCTTAGCAGACAGCGGTATGCTTGCGGCAAAGCCCTGTTCTACTCCTATTACAAAGGACATAAAATTCAATTCAGATGAGAATGAACCCATCCATGAAGAAGGAACATATCGTAGAGCCATTGGAAGATTGTTGTATTTAACGAACACCAGACCTGATATAAACTTTGCAGTTCAGTTTCTAAGCCAATTTGTTCAATCTCCAAATATGTATCATCATCAAGCGGTCAATCGGGTTTTGAGGTACATAAAGGGATCACCCACCCGAGGCCTATTCTTCCCAAGTGAATCCAACATGAAACTCAATGCTTTCAGCGACTCGGATTGGGCGTCATGCAATTTCACACGAAGATCAACTACTGGGTTTTGTGTTTACATGGGATCTGCACTGATATCTTGGAAAACAAAAAAACAGAACATTGTCTCTAGATCGTCTTCAGAAGCGGAGTACCGAGCTTTGGCATCGATTGCATGCGAGTTGCAATGGATCAAAACTCTTCTTCAAGAACTACAGATAGAAACAAGCGACTCTGCGAAGCTGTTCTGTGATAATCAGGCAGCAAGGCACATAGCACAAAATCCCGTTTTTCATGAACGGACCAAGCATATAAAAATTGACTGTCATGTTGTCAAAGAGAGGCTGCAAAACGGATTATTTCACCTACTTCCCATCAAATGATCTAAGCAACCGGCTGATATTTTTACCAAAGCCTTGGAGAAGAACGTGTTTGAAAATGTTGTGTCCAAGCTGGGTATGATGGATTATCATCATATCGCTTGAGGGGAGGCTATTAAGTTTTACATCTATGCACTGTCGTTTCACGCATTTCTGGATTTGGGTCGTTTTTCCATTACTGTACAGCCCATTCATTTTCTTTATTTAACCAAACCTGTACCACTTTTCAAAGTGTGAAAATAAAAAAGTATTTTTCAGTTTTCCACTGTTCATCTCTTTCCCCACGTATCTGCATGCAAGGTGCTGAATGTAGATTTTTCAAAACTCTCTACAACGCTTCCGTTCTAATCCGTTCTAATGAAAATTCAAGATTTAATAAAGGATAAAAGAAACTCTCTTGCAAGTACAAATAATTCATTCAATAAAAAAAATATTAACAATGCTCTAAAACAAGAAAAAATGAAAAAACTCTAAAGAAAGTCACTATTATAAAAACATTATTTATCTGATTCTAAACCTCGTATGAACAATCTAACAATTGAAAAATCAAAACATTCTTGCTAAACCTCTTATCCACAAATCAATTAAGAAATTCTGAATTGTTATTTAAAAATATGTAGTTTGGTCACTATACAAAAATCATAATGATTTTTCCTTTTTCTTTTTTATATGTTGTCGTATTTTTACAAACGAGTTTCTCACGTACAATTATAGTGTGACCTATTTTTAGTTAAATAAATGAAAAAATTTACATATTTTAATCTATTTTATATAAAAAGAGAATCTAAAATTTTAACGTGTATGAAATAATAGACGTTAAATTAATTTTAAATTAAGTTCAATAATATATATATATATATATATATATATATATATATATATATATATATATATATATATTATCTTTAATAATGAATAATGGCTTTTAGAACGGTTTTTCAATATCTTTATTGAATCTAGATTTTACTTACAAGACTTAATTCAATTAAAGATTTCTTCCAATAAATAACGTAGAGTCTTTCTTTTTTTGCTTCTTGATTGTGATATGTAGATTTTGAGAACGTAATACAAGATAATTGAAGGGATATGTTGATAATTGAAATGATATTAGGTGTCGTAAATTATAGTTGATTTATGACAACTTATAATTTTATCAAACTTAATAATCATATTTTATATTATTCCATCACTAAATATATTGTACAATATTAAAACTAATCATTATGAATTCAAGATAAATTAACATACTTTTATTAATTTAATAATGGATATAATTTTAAAATCTTTCTTTTTTTATATATTTAAGGATTCTTTTATGATGACCCTCAAAGGACACGGTATCGCTAAGGTATTTGATCAAATATTTTCCAAAACTTCCTTGAATTGGACCAAAATCACATAATCCTTCTCTCAAAAATCGCTTTGAAACTGGGAATGAATTCTATTATTGGATTCAGAAAAGCTTAAAACACATGCACCCGTATGGTGTTTTGTTATAGAAATAAGACACAAACTACTTATACGCAAGATTGGTAGATCTCACATAAAGTGAAAAATTACGTTTCTTCTACTATATTATTATGATATGATCCTATACGAGATAAAGTTAATATAAGAAAAATAAACTAAATCTAGTTGAAAGTGAAAATTAATTTCTGCACAAATTAATTTTTTTTATAACAACAAAGAAGTGTTTCTTTATAAAATATTTATATATGAGAAACGATAACAAGTAGTTAAAAGTCAATACCAAAATTATTAACATGGTCTAACTTCAATATCTTATGTCTTATTTAAGAAAGGTCCTTTGCAAAAATATTACATTGAAAAGTTAGGTAAACAAACTATAACTAATTAGGTTATGTTCTGGCTAAAGTATTAAAGGGCACATTCAATGTAAATTCTCCTGTGATAATTTTTTCCTATTTATGACACAAAGGTCATTATCCTTCATTGTTCTCTTTAATTAGAAAACAGACACGCCCATTAACCTGGTTTCATTTACCACAAGATCTGTTCTAATATGTCAGGGTTTCATTTCAAGTAATTTTTAGTTCCTAACGGTTCCATAAAGCTTAGATTTCTGATAATTTGCCTAATTTCTATGAGAATCAATCTTGAGTAACTGAGGCAACATCCTTAAACATCTCCAAAGGTCAGATCTATTTGAGAGTGCATCATCCTTAAACATTTGTTTTGTTTTATATAAATAATTTCTCTTATTATACATTCAACCATGATACACTAATACATATTTGTCAAGCAGTTGATTTTTTTAAGTCATGATATCTTGAGATCCCCAACAAATTTACAAAACTAGTTCACATCCACTATTTTGTCTCCATTCTTCTCCTTCTTTTTACAATTACAAAAATCTATTTTATTTTCTAATAACCACAGGGTGCATTATTTTTCACTTTTTAATTATATTAAACACTAACTTCCATCAATTAATTATGCAAAGTAACAAAAAAAAAATTAGTTGTGTCTACAAACAAAATAGCCAGAAAACGTAAAAAGATTAGTTCCCTTGTGTATACAACAAATACACTAAAATATTTGTGATCCGAAAGTTGGAATATATTCAGATGTTAGGTTTACTACTATATATCGATATGAACGAATACTTTGAAACTTGGATCAGGCAGCATAGCAGAAATCGAAGCATTTACTATAAATACTTCTTTTCTGCTTTCAAGAGAAACACAAGTCAACAATATATGCTTAGCATCTTCACTTTCTCACCTACCTAGCTTGCCCCATTTTTTTCTTCATAGTCCCTACCAGATTTCAAGACAGTGCATGTCTAGAAGAATCAAGAGTAAGAAAATAGTTCACATAAGCATGCATTTGCGTATATACCCTTCGTGATCATCATAAATTCATAATTCACCAAGCTTCAACCTTATCCACGTTCCTTTTCTTTGAACTGAATTGCGTGCATGAGAGTGATAACACTTGAAATTAAATATTACAAACTGTGAATGATTCATATATTCCATTATCAAACGGAATACAACTTTACTTTCAATTTTTTTCTTCCTCTAGTGAAACCTTTTCTCAGCTACTGATTAGACTTTGTAAGTGTAATCCTTTTAGTGGATCCTTTTCACTAAAAATAATTGGAGAGTCTCTGAGTCTTCTAATGTAGATGATTTTATTCAGTAACTAACACTAAAAAAAGTTATATTTATAATGATTAAAATTGTAATTTAGCAATTAAAAATGGTCATAAATAATTTTTTTATAATTAAAATAATTCTCGGATCTATATTTGTTAAAGTCTTTCATTTGACTCTGTCAATAATGATCATTTTGAGAGTAAGAATTGTGCCTTTATAATAATTATTTTCAAAGTATAAGAATTTTGTATACTATAATTAAGTGGAATCATAAAATAATCAAAAAAAGTAAATTTGAGGTAAAAATAATGAAAGATCAAATATTCAGTCCAATATTTGCATCTTATTTAATACATGTAACACTAACAATTTCTATTTATAATTTTTTTCTGTCAAATTCAAACAAAAAGGTGGAACTTACTTTCTTCTTTACGACATCTCATCTCATTGTTGGACTTTGCGCTTTTTTTTTTTTTTTTTTTTTTTTTTTTTTTTTTTTTTTTTTTTTTTTTAAGTACAGTCATAGTTTAAGAGAAAGTAATATAAAACGTTTGTTGA
>Ga0209700_101367_pt1 | contig 50334 bp, 24 predicted proteins | sample SiratroredBW_FD_187528 | JGI IMG/M metagenome (GOLD analysis project Ga0209700, IMG submission 187528) | Root nodule microbial communities of legume samples collected from California, USA - Siratro red BW (SPAdes) (version 2) | ecosystem: Host-associated > Plants > Roots > Nodule | place: USA...
AAAAATTAAAAAAAAAAAAAAAACTGTGATCAGTATACAGTATGTCAACAGTTTGAAAAAACAATAACAAAGCTCTAGATGGAAATTGTGCGAGTGGGTGAATAGCTACAAATAATGGGATACGTATCATGGTGCCAAGCATTCTCAAAGCAATAAATCAAAGCATAAAGCAATTCATCTGGAGACAGAATCGGAATTGATTTCATAAAAGCTCGGCTGACCTTCTCCACTGCTTCTTTGTCCAGAACATCTTTACCCAAATTATGACGAACCACTGCATCCAAAAACCCAAGACATTGGTCATTCCTTCGGTGCCCCTTCCTAAAAACAGGTTTTAATGCCCTTTCTATGTGTTTCGCATTATATTAATCCAAAATGAAATACAGGAAGCAGTAACTAAATCAAAGATAAGAAACAGGTAAAACATGAAAGAATTTTCAAAAATTCATTTGACATTAACATACAATCAAATAACAGCTTCATACTATCATCTTGTCCCTTCCATTTATCGTTGTCTATGATCCATCGAAATTCCTGCAACATATAGCACAGAGTTTTGGGGTCGCTGTTTCAGAAACGCATTTCACTAAACAAAAGCTTCATTCAATCATTCAGTGTCACCTGAACGCCAATCAGAGGAACAACCACAGCATAACGAGGATCAGCAAATGCAGCAAACCATGCATGTATTCCTGCGTGAAAGAATTATACATGCGATGAATCACATTGAACATACCGTCTAACATATTCCTTTCAATATCTCTCAACCAACCTCCAAGGCCTATTCCCGTGATTCCTATTCTAGAAGGATCTATATCGTCTCTTTTTGTTAGATAATCTGCCAAATGAATCAAATCATAGACCTGCCAGAGCATGGAATAATACACCATTATTTCTGAACCGAACATATCATAAGCTTAAACTGTTACAATCACTCTTGAAACAAAATGTTTGGAGAAAAAAGTGTGTTGGTAAATGCAAGTTACTTCAGTTTAAAAAAAAAAAAAAGTTAAAGACAGGCCAATACTCGTCACAGAATGATGGTATCACAGTCACAGTTGAATACATCCCGAAGAACAATGATACTTTCACACTTCTTTTCCTACATTCAGTTTACAACCAAATAAATTATTATTTTATTAAAAAATCATTCACTTTTTTAATAAAATATTATATAATAATAAAACAACAATTTATTTCAATATTAAATGATTGTATTTTGTTATATAAAGTATGAAACCTAATAAAATAATAATTTATTTTAATATTAAATGATTATATTTACTTATGTAAAGTGTAAAAGTATCGAAACAAAAAAAATAATTATAAAGTTAAAGTAGTATGTCAACCGTGTGACGTCGGATTAATTCAATATGGAGAAAAAGTACTTTGACTATTAATTTAAGTTATTTAATTAAATTATTAAATAAAAATAAATAAAATTAGTTGTGGGATGGCAATATAAATTTTGAAAGTTGTCAACTTATCACATCAATGTAAATGTTGATTGATAAATAATAAGAAAATAGGTTATATTTATGATATAAAACAGTTTTATCCAGTAATCTAATCACAAACTAGTAAGTTTAATATGATAATTATCATCCAATCTCAAACTAACCAATACAGTACAATAATTTTACCGTATCATATATGAATGGCATCGTTAAATCCGTTCTCCAGCAATGAAGAAGTGCCTGAGTATTTATTTTGTAGGATAGGTTGCAGTCAAAACAAGTAAAAGAAAACATGGTCAGTTTTGAATTTTATATAGATAACATATTTTTAAATTTCCTAGCGATCTTGGGTAAATATGTAAGCAAAAGTTTTTCCTATAAGGATGTTACGACAAAACAGAAAAACAGTATCATTTTAGACAAATTAGTTCTCCTAAAGCTTAAGCCATTATTATTCTTCAAGGCAAATTATCCATTTAGAATCACTCAAATACGAATTCCATATGATGTAGTAATCCAACTATTTCGATTGGAAAAAGTTATTAAAATGAATTTACAAAACCAAATTCTATGTTGTAACTTCAAATTCCTATTGTATGAATTACTTTATTACCATTACTTCGAATGTAAACAGTATATTTAAATATTTTAAACTGAATGGCAACCACATTCAACAAAATTAGATTTGCACAACCTAAAATCAAAATTATTTCAAAAGCAAACCAATTCCTAAAATATATTGTTTCAAACAAATCATTTAAATTTTAAAATACGACTTCATGCTAAGACTTTTCCCTAAATAAAGTTGCCTTATTCATTAAGAGTTATGTACTTAAAAAGTAAGGGAGAGTAAAACAAGATCAAATGTTAGTGAGAACTATCTTTCAAAATAACATTTACATTTAAAAACTCTTTTACCAATATTACTGGATACACATATGCCTAGAGGCATGTGTGTTCAATGATAACAATATATATATTACAATAGTTATTAAAATAAAAAATATTATTAAATAAATAATAATAATTATAAAAATTATAATTTTAGTGTAAGTGATTTTTTTATTCTGTTAAAAGTTAATTGAGTTTAAAAGAATAATTACTTAAGGATAAAATAATAAGAATTTATGTACACCAAAAAAAAATAGTTAAAAGGGAGAATATTCTTTATTAATGTTATAGATTAAAGATAATAAATAATAATAAATATAAAAAAATTATTATTATTCTCCATACTATTAATAAAACGAATTTTCTTTCTAACTATTTTTTACATAATATTTTACCTTTTTATGTTTTATAACTATTTTATATATACATTTTTTTTTTTACTCTTTTAAACTCAATTAATTTTACCTTTTTAAATTAACATATTTTTGATGATTTCAAAATATAAGTTATAATAATACCTTTTGATTTTAATAATTATCATAATAGTTAATCCTTATTTATTTTAATTGTTATTATCATAAAAACAATAGACAAAGCTCATAGGTTCTTACCCTTATTAATAAAGAAGCTGATTGATTAGGTTTTTTCTTTACAGAACCACTTACATTTCTAAAGGTGTTTGTGCACCTGGGACGGTCTCCATGGTGACAAGCATCCATGGAAATTGCTACATATCCCCGAGAAACATACGCCTAAAAGAAAAAGAAAAATAAAAGTTGAAGGGGGAAGCAAAATCAGAGATGATAATAAATTTATAATACAAATGCAAATGAGAAGTGACCGATGGAATGGGAAGAAACCTTTAGCAATGGACGCAAGGACTCTTTGGTTTTGTGGATACTGTGAAGAAAAACAACCGCAGGCCTTTTTCTTTGCTTGCTTTCGTACAACTTCATAATCAACACCGGTATCCGTGTTTTTAATGCCAAGTAATCTGCCTGAGATCCCAAATCAATGAGTTTATCTCTCAAGCAAAAATCAAATCAGAATAACAAAAACATCGATTCAAAATTCATCTTCGAAGAGAAATCAATTAATGAGTCACCTACATCTTCATACCACTCGACCTCAGGATCCTGAAGCACAAAATCAATGAGTTTATCTCTCAAGCACAAAATCAAATCAGAATAACAAAAATACCGATTCAAAATTCAACTCCGGAGAAATCCAATCAATTAGTCACCTACCGGCATATACAAGAAGAAGTTCTCCTCCTGAAGCAACTCTTCGAAGTTCTCTATATCGGCCTTCGGACACGATTCCATTATCTTCATCTATATTTTCAGGCGATTGAACAAGTCGATTAGGTAGACATTGAAAATTAATAAATAAATAAATAAATAAATAACAAGCAAAAGACGCTACAAATGTCAAAAATGACAATACCTCTTCCTTCGTTACAGGAGAGTTTTGATGCTGAGGATTCTCCACTGGCGTAACGTGCATGACCTGGAGCGGCGCTGAAGCATCATACATATGAACAGGATTCAATTAAACGAAACGTTGCGCAATACATAGCGAGATTGTGAAAGCTAACGAGTGAAATTTGATTGTTATACATTCATGTTTTAATCTACTACGAATGACTTCAATGAACTTGGATCGAAGCTTGCTCTGAGCTTCTTCAATGGCTTCTTTTTGCGCCATTTTTGTTTGGGATTTACGGTGAGAGTGATTGAGTTTGAGAGATGGTTATGCCTTTATAATTACGTTAATTATTGAATCTTGAAATTGATGAGTAGCATCTGTCAGCTGATCCAAATAATATGGATGCAAGCAAAAATAACTAATCAACGGTTCTATGGCTTAATATATATATACATATATTTTGTTATGGAACTTCTTCTTTTTTTTCATACAACTTTTTCCTTCTTTCTAAGGTACAGAAGAGTAGTAAATAATGCTACAGAAAGTTTTAGTCCTTGCTTTCCAGATTCATTCTGATAGTGAAAAATACACATACGAGAAGTTGGCGTGTGAAGATGAACAATCACATTTTTCGGTTGAATATATATAAGACAGGAGAAATGAAAAATGCCAATCAATTGCTACACTAAGATTCAGTCCTGATTTATTGTAGAATAGTTCTTGCATATTTATGCTCTGCTCTGTTTAGCAATCATGACAAAAAAAAATAAAAATTGACGATTACAGAAATAAATGAGTTAAATAATGTAAATAGGTTAATAAAATCGGTCTTTGTATTCAACCGGACCGAAATAATGTTATCTTTTATTAAAATTTAACCAAAAAATATATTTAAAATTTTTATTTTATATTTATGATCAATTTTATTGAAATGTAGTAATAAATTAGATATAAAAATAGTTTATTGTGAAATAATTATTAAAATTACACACATTTTTTCTACTAAACGACGATTAAGATAAAAATAATTTAAAATTATAATTACGAAATATATTTGATTTTTTTTAAAATTTAAAAGCTCTTTTGAGATAAAAAATATTATCACAAAAATATAATATGTACATTTTCAAATATGTTTTTAATTCCAAAAAGAAATTATCTATTTTTATTTCCTACCAAAATTTGCTTTTTAATATCTGACATTTTTAATCATCATTTTTAACTATAATTAGTTTAAGATTAAAATAAAAAAAGGCATTATTTAGTTGGAATTTTTGTTATAGGTCTGGTATCATTTTGGTTTTTACCCTATTTTATCAATTGGATTAATGTTATTTTGCTATTCATTCTTATTTTGATAAAAATCAATGCTAATATGGTTGATTATTTTAGTTGTAGAAAGATTGTCCGAAGAAACGAAGTCTATTTCTATTAATAATAATATATGCAATATCTTAGATATCATACAAACACTATTAATCTTAAGACGGGGCTTTTTAAACATTTAGTTGATAGAATCAATAGTTAGAAAAGTTTAATTATCTTAATTTAGGTTGTGTTTAGTTGAATTGATTTGAGAAGATTTACGTTTCATGGGGATGAGGTTGTTTGGTTGACCTGATTTAGGAGGATGGATGAAGAGAGATTTGCAGAATTGGATCTTTACGACCATATGAAGAGATTTGAAGGGATGAAATTGAAAATTACAAAATAACCCTTATAAATGAAGTAAAAATTATGAAATACCCTTGACTTTAGAAATTATGTTTATTTAATGTTTAATTGAAGTAAACAAAAAAAAAAATATTTTTGTTTTTTATTTGATTCAATATTTATGATGAAATTAAGGGGAGAAGATGTTATTTAAAATATTTTTTATTCATCTTAAAAATAGTTTTATTTTCTTTTAAATATAAAATTATTAAAACACAAGTTCAGGAGTTGGACTAGATAAAATCATTATCAACCTACTAAAAAATATCTAATTAGTTGATTTAATTTCTATATTTTTTATATTAAAATCAATTTAATCCAATTCATTTTAATTTTTTACCATCTTATTTCACAAGGGTTAATTAGTAATTTCAGAAATATATCAATTAAAAAAATAAAAACAAATTTATAACATCTATCGTATCAAATCCAAACTTTCATAACCAATCTCCTCAAATCCCTTCAAATCTTACTATCCATCCATTCATCTAAACAACCCTCTCATCCACACACGAACATGACCTTAAAAGAATTTTTCCCAATTATATTAATTATGTATTCTGAATCATAAGGTGAGATAAACTTTCTCTTAGACACGAAGAAAGAGCCTTAAAGAATTTTTCCCAATTATATTAATTATGTATTCTGAATCACAAGGTGAGATAAACTTTCTCTTAGACACGAAGAAAGGATCGGACTTAGATGCAACATAACATTTATTAACATCATCATGAACTAGAAGATGTGTTCGATAGGGAAAAAGCATTTTGGTTTGTTCATGTCATGACAGATACAATCACAGAAAGGGAATAGAATGAAACAATGAACCAGTGCAAGCTGATTTATAATTTATGAAGTCTGAGGGCACCGGCTAAGGCTTTAAAAACCTATCAAACCAATCAGATGATTCTTTCACTTGAAATCCGGTTAATTGGTGTCCAATTCCAGGCTCTGCAATAAACTGCATGTAAAAGCTACCATCATAAACTTATAAACTTGGACCAAAAAAAAACGAAGCCAATTATCAACACCCATCAATACAAAATTAAAACATTTCTCTTTCTTTCCCTCCAAAAATATTTCCAAACATACGCAAACAGAATCCCCAACCAACCAAACACCCCCACTGAGTTCTCATACACACATTCTTAGTATCAAAACCAAGGCTCTTTCTTCTTATACTTCTACAAATTTCTTCACCATCTCTCATTCACTTTAGAATAAGCTCTCCAAAATGTATTTTTTATATTTTGAAAAGACTACTTCAAAATGAATTGGAGATTATATAAGAAATTTGTGGTTTGCAAGAAGTGAGTGCCTATAATTTATTCTAACAAGGTAAGTATATGATGTATGTTCGCAGGAGGTCACTCAACTACTTAATCCTAAGTAATGACTAAAATTGAATATATATATATATATATATATATATATATATATATATATATATATATATATATATATATATATATATGTATATATATATATATGTATAAAGGGATGCAAATTTCATGCTGCAAGTAAGTTTTTTGCAAATTAAGTTGAAACTAAATCTATATTCTTACTTTTATTAAGAGATATTTTTAATAAAAGTGGGATTTAAATAAAAGCTTGCAGGTTAAGGGAAGGCATCATTTCCTCACGGAAGTGACCAACCAACAACAGTTCATACCTTAAAATTGCCTAAACACTGAAACTCTTCGTACGCCTGGCTTGCCTTTGAGATTGGAACTTCCAAGCCTGCAACGGGACACCGAGGATCTTCGGCACCTAGAGTTCAGAAAACCCAAGCAAATGCTTCGATTACAAATTAGTATAGATATATTCACAAAAATCTAAATGAACGAAATAACTAAATTGACTAAACAATCGGGATTGATGCAAAGGTATACGATGTTATTTCCATACACACACTAAAGAAGCGAAAACCTTTTGTTGCAGCAGTGCGGTTAGTCTGAATTGCCAATACATGAAGTTGAATATGAATAATGTAGTCAGGTTGAAATGAAAATGATAAATGTTTTACCATTAAGAATAAGCAACGGACGCGGTGCTATAGCTGGAACTGAATAGGGTGAATCAAATTGGGAAGCTAAACCAGGAGCAATTCGGTCCCATACCTGATCAGAAATAAAAAAAAAAAAATAATCTGTGATCAGTTTTTAATATCCTCTGCCAACAGTTTAAAGTAATAATAACAAAGCTCTAAATGGAAATTGTGTCCGTGGGTGAATAAAAACTTGGCTGACCTTCTCCACTACTTCTTTGTCAATAACATCTTTACCCAAATCATGACGAGCCGCTGCATCCAGGAACGCAAGACATTAGGGGTTGTAAATACCAAAGTACCTTCAAAAGATATTTCAGTTGTACACTGGTAACTTTCTTGAATGCATTAGTGCCCCCAATTGGGTACTATTATATTTTCCCTTCTCACGTCAACATGTTAATTTTATGTTATGTCCCGAAGGGACCACCGGGTAATTTAATCCATAGGCATATAAAATACCTTATCAATTTTAAGAATTTATTAGATGTTGCTATACATGAACTGGCAAGTTCAAGGTTACTGGACTTATGAATAATAATTTCAATATTATATTAAACCATGAAAGATAAGAAAACAGTTAAAATATGAAAGAAATTTCAAAAACTCATTTGACATTATCTTACTCTCAAAAAGAGGCTTTATACTATCAACTCGACCCTTCCATTTATCGTTGTCTATGGCCCATCGAAATCCCTGCAACATATAGTACACAAGTTTTCGAATCGTTGTTTCAGAAACACATTTGTCTAAACAAAAGCTTCATTCAATCATTCAGTGTCACCTGAACGCCAATCAGAGGAACAACCACAGCATAGCGAGTATCAGCAACTGCAGCTAACCACGCATGCATTCCTGCATCGAAGAATTATACAAGTGATGAATCATATTGAACAAGCCATCTAGGATATTCCTTTCAACATCTCTCAACCAACCTCCAAGTGATATTCCCGTGATTCCTATTCTAGAAGGGTCTATATCCTCTCTTTGTGTTAGATAATCTGCCAATTTAATCAAGTCCCAGACCTGCCAGAACATGGAATAATACACCATTTATGAGCCGAACAAATCATAAGCTTAAACCGCCACAATTAAACTTGAAACCAATCATTTGTAGCATAAAAAGTGCATTGTAAATGCAAGTCCCACTTTAGTTTTATGAAAACAAATTAAAGATTTTATAACTAGGTTGAATATATCTAAAGATTTAAAGACATGTTTTGGATCAAGTCCCACTTGTAGAAAGGCCAATAATCCGTCACGGCATGATGGTATCACAGTCACAGTCAAATACAACTTGAATTGATTCAACTGAAAAATAGAGTCTCCAAAAAACACAAACACAGGCCCAGAACAAAAGAACAAATTTATCTAGAGAATAACAGATATAGGTGGCTTTTGAGATACTCTTGACTACAAACTATAATAAGTTGGATGGTTGTCGGGGTCCAATTTCCTTCTTACTTAAAATATTTTGGTTACTTTTTTCATTCCGGAGTATTATTTTTACTTCCAGAAATAGTGACACAAAAAAATTTCAATAAAGTGACTTCATCTTTAACTATATTCTAGACCCAAAAACTTTCAGTGAAGTTCTTAACTAAATGGTAAAGTTGCATGAGAGGAAATAGTTTATATTTAATCTAATGACAAACTAATAAGTGTATTATAATAATTATCCAATTTCAAACTAACCCATAGAGTACAATAATTTTAATAATGTTATTCTCCAATGTATAATCATTAAAGTCAATAGTAAATTACCGTGTCATATATGAATGGCATCGTTTGACCGGTTTTCCACGCATCAACAAGTGCCTGTGTGTTTTTTTCGGGTAGGTTGCAGCCAAAACAAGTCAAAAAAACGTGGTCAGTAATGAATTTTATACAGATGACTCAACTTTCCGACCGATCTTGGATAAATATGTCTGAAAAATAGAGTCTATTTCTCTCTATAACGACAACACAAAAAACAATATTCTTTTGGAAAAATTAGTTCTCCTAAAGTTTAACCATTACTCTTCAAGGCAAATTATCTGTTCAGAATCACTGAAATACGAATTTCATTTGATATAGTAATCCAACTATGTTTGAAATTCATTTAAAAAGCTATTTGAATTAATTTACAAATCAAATTCTGTGTTGTAACTTTAAATTTTACTTAATTGCCATCACTTCGAATGTAAAAGTCATAAGAGCAACATATTTATACACTTTAAACTGAATTGCAATCACATCCAACATAATTAGAGTTACTCAAAAGCTAAAATTAAGTCATTTCAAAAGGAAACCAATTCCCAAAATTTGTCGTTTCAAACAAAGCATTTAAATTTTAAAGGACGGGTCCATGCTAAACTTTTGCCCTTGCGTTATTCGTTCTGAGGTCTGAACCTAAAAATAAGGCAGAGTAAAGCAAGAACAAACAAGCAAACACGTACATCTCGATAGGTGGTTGCGCACGTGGCACGTTCTCCATGGTAACGAGAATCCACCGAAATTGCTACATATCCCCGCGAAGCATACGCCTAAAACACAAATAACAACATTAGCAACCGAAGCCAGAAGAATTTCCACGATTATAATAAAAATTTTTAAAACATGAGCACAGTGCAAATGAAAATGAAAAATAACCTAAGGAATGGAAGAAACAGAGAAGAAGCAGTAGCAACCTTAAGCAATGGACGCACGAACTCTTTGTATTTGTTCGTACCGTGAAGAAAAACAACCGCAGGCCTTTTTCTCTGCTTATCACTTTCCTTCAACTTCAAAATCAACACCGGCAACCGTCCTTGCTCTCCTTCCTGCGATAAAAAAAAAATCAATGAGCTTATCTTTAAAGCACAAAATCAAATCAGAATAACAAAAATACCGATTCAAAATTCAACTCCGGAGAAATCGAATTAATCAGTCACCTACCTCTATATTCAAGTAGAAGTTCTCCTCCTGAAGCAACTCTTCAAGGTTATCTGTATCAGCCTTCGGACACGATTCCATTATCTCCATCTATATTTTTCAGGCGATTGAACAAGTCAATTAAGTAGACATTGAGAATAAATAAATAAATAAATAAAAACAATCAAAAGACGCTACAAATGTCAATAATGACAATACATCTTCCTTCGTCGGAGGAGAGTTTTGATGCAAAGGATTCGCCACTGGCTTCGCATGTTCGACGGTTAACGGAACTGAAGCATCATATATAAGAACGAGTTTCAGTTAAACGAATCGTTGCGCAATACATAGCTAGACTGTGAAAGTTAACGAGTGAAGTTGATTGTTATACCTTCTCTTTCCCGTCTACTACGAATGACTTTAAGGAACTCGCATCGAAGCTTGCTCTGAGCTTCAACAATGGCTTTATTTTCCGCCATTTTTATTTGGGATTTGATGTGAGAGTGAGTGTGTGCGATGGTTCTACTTCCCAATGTGAGATGCGTTTCGCGTTTATAAATGGAAAATAATTTTTTCACCACCGTAACAACCACGTTACAATCCATAATTTTTGAAGATATTATAAAAATAAAATTTTATATGTACGAAGAAAAAAAAAATAAGAGTAAAATGGAATTGTAATAGTTGTACAAATTTATAACGTATTGTTGCTAAACGTATCATCGCTATTTATAAATATCTGATTTTGGCAGTTGGGTTGAAATGATTGAATGTTGTAGACACGTGTGGCTCAACAGAATTCGCACGTGCCGCGTTGGGATCGAACTCGCGGGTGCTACTTTCATCATCATTTTCCTCTCTTACCTTTTTTTCCTGCTAAGATGGTACGCATAGTATTTCTCATTTCCTTATCCTTTGGGATCTTGCCATGTTTTTTTTTTTTTTAAATAATTTCAACTGACGCTTATCAAAAGGTAATGTTATAAATTAAAATATTCATTTAATTGAATTGTTTTTAGATTTGATTCGATGCTTGAGAGTCACGAGAGTTCTACTGGACGCGTGTAATTAGGAATAAAATTAATTTTTATCCAGAAAAATACATAGTTCATCGATTTACGACAAGTTGAAGTGTGAAGAGAGGAAACAACGACTTTTTTGTCGAATATCTATGGCAGGATGAAGGGGAAATGAAAAAGGACAATCAATTGTTAAATTAACATGCAGCTACGACGAAGTTTCAGTTCATGACTTGTTATAATGTACCTATACTTTGGATAACTTGTTCTCATTGTGATATATAGTTAGCTTGATACTCCAGAACATTTGTTCAACAACTATTACTATTTTATATTTCTTTTTATTTTTTTCTTTAGAATTATAAATGTTTATTGTTTGAATTACTACATTACCCTTGAAAACAGGTTCTTAAAGTGATTATTTTGGGTGTTAAGAGATTACTTTCCTTTATTCTTTACATTGTTTGACAGTGATGACAAAAAGTAGGAGATTAATGGCATGTTTGTTTACACTTAATGCATAATCATGTTTTCATCATCGATCATGTCTGAATCCGCAAGTATTTTTCTAAAAATTAATGATTAACTCGTGTAAATATATTTTTGGGTGAACAAAATCTGGTTTACATGGATGAAAATGGTTGGGTTTTGATTAAATTTTGAAACTTATTCATACCGGATCCTAACTAAAAACATTACCATATTAAGTTAGAAAAATAAGGTGAGATATTTACTAAGAATAAAGAGGATGGTTTTATTTTCGATCAGACAAAACTAAAGAAGTTTTGAATTTAATAAGAAGGTGACTGTGAAGTTTGTTTTGCCAACTGTGTGTGGTGATGTAAATCCTTATTGATTACTTGTCGGTTTAGATAATTTCTCCCAAAGTCAGTTTTCGTGAATCAAGGAACAAATTTGTCATGCATAAAGAGCAAAAAGTCTTCTAAAAAAATATAGAATTCCATTTTATCTTAGAAACAGAAACAATAAGATGAGTTGGATATTTAATTCTGTTAATCCACATAGGTTTGTAGGTTTGTGTCAACCTACAAAAGGCAATTGTTTCTTGCATCTCATCCAATGAAGAAGCACTACGTCAATTTTTCAAAGTGACATTTCTGTCCTTCTTAGTTTATAGGAACGTATGAGATGTTCTGGAATCATTATTCTGAAATATAATTTCTGGGTTTATGTAAAGTATTTTTTGAAACATGTTCCCAGAAAATAAATTTCAGAATACATTTTAAAATATGTTTTAGAAAATAGATTTTAGAATATATTTTTGAACACTTTTTTTCAGAAATATGTTTCAGAAATTTCATTTTTTCGTAATTCAATCTTCTAAGCGTGAAAAATATTTTTCAGAGAAGAATTCTGTATAATTTCTGGAATCTACTTTTCCGGAAATAAAAAAAAAATTACATGAAATTGTAACAACAGTTCCAATCGAGCACCTCCTATAGTGTGTCTCCATAAACCACCACAGACAAATACAAATCAATCTTCCAACATGGCAAAACACTCCCTAATTAAAGTAAAGCTTCCTCCTCAAATCTTTGTTCATAGCACTCAAAAATGTAACAATCAAATGGGATAGGAATGACAAAATGTCTTAAGCACCAATACTGACGACGAATTGTAACACCTCTGACAAGCTAACATGACTACCCAAAATTCTAATTCCTTTTATATTAATTCAAAGGAGCACTTTTGTCTTTTCATTTCATTGATAAGATGTAATAAGTAATTGATGGGTGGAAGAAGTAATTGCCACCTAATATTGGATAGGTCAATCTATTTCAACTCATTCTTGGTAGAAAAGCTTCTTCCTGCACCTCTATGATGTCGTTCTGCACCCATAACACTAGTGAAAAGATGAATTTACCCTTAAAAATAAATTTATAACCTACACTACCCTTCACTCCAAAATCCCAACTAAGTAGTTGAAGGAATGGTGGTCAAAGTTGCAAAATTTATAACGCATTATAGTTTCTTTCCCTACATTCTCATCACAATTATAATTTGTCTAAGAGAGAGAAAAATGTTAATATGATATTTGAAGGATGATTTGGACTTTTGTTAACAAAAGGATAAAAAGAAAGTTGAAAGTGAAAAGTGAAGAAATGATGGAGAATTTGGAAGTGATTTATTAGACATAATGAAGTTTAAAAAAATTGTAAAATGGTATATTTATAAAATAACTAAATTACCATGTTATTATAAATTAATTTTAATTAAATATTAGAATAATTTTATTATTATTTATTATTGTTATTTTTAATATTTATTTTATTATTATTATTATTATTATTATTATTTTTTAAAACTTTTTATTTCATGATTTTTTTATTTTTTTATTATTCTATTATTATTTATTTTTATTTTTATTATTTTATTGTGTCATATATCATTATGACATAAAGAATCAATATCATCAGTGTCATGTTGTTCACTGATAAACAAACCCACACCAATCAGCACAGTGAACCACCACATTGAGAATCAAAGGAAGCAGCACAGTGAAAGTTAAAGAAAGCAAAGAAGAATGGAAGAAAGAATCAAAACTAGTGTAAAGATGTCAAAGCTAGGTTCACCCTTTTCATCTCACTGATGAGAACGACCCAAGAATGAGAATTGTCAGAAATCCATCTTGCAAATCTTCCATCAACTGAATTGAACACGCCATTGCTTCCCTTTTCTTTCTTTGACTACAGTAACCAATGTAAGTGAAGTGTAAAACAAAAAAGGGAATGAGATAGTTATTCAGGCGAGAGAACAAATTTGTAAAAGAGTAACATGTGTCTTAGAGAGAACATTGTTTCATTAGTAAGATTTATTGATTGCTTACAGATGTTATATGTTTTGAACAGGCGTGTGATTGTTCTTGTGTGAGTAGTAACTTTCTTTAATTTTGAAAAAATGTCCAAGTCAGAAAGTTAAACACTTATGTTGTGTTAATATGACACATTTCCAATTTTAAGAATGGTATTAAATCATAGACTAGAGCTCATAAAAAACTTTGATGGGAACATTTTAATGTAGTATTTCAAGAATAAAGAAAAAACTCAAGGTCTTGAAAATAAAATATTATTTGTCTGACATGGTGAAAAACAATAAAAAACCATTATCAATACCAAAAAAAATATAGTTATACGTGTACATTTTACATCATCTCACGACAACAAATTTTTTTAAAAAAATCTTAAAAATATATAATCTAATATGAAAACTTACAAGTAAAATAAAATTTTAGGATAGGATTTTATAAGAAATTTTGGAGATGCTGTTATTTAATTATTATTACTAGTAATATTTTTACTTTTAGCGGCTGTTACGAGGTACATGTGACATCTTGGGATACTGAAAACAAGAAAACATAGACTCTGCTGTGTCAAGTGTCTCTCTATCTTTGTTTGTTCTGTCTATGTTTCTTTTTTATATCCCAAATGCAAAATGCAGCTTTATTCCTCAGTAAATATACAACATACTTGTACTTGTGTGAGGTGAGTGTTAGAGCATTTAGCAGCTAATGTTGAAGTTGGTTGAAGTTGATAGTGCCTCATTGCCACTCTGCCATTCATCTTTTTCCCATCACTCAAGAACCATGATTCCTTCATTTATTTATTTCCTATCTCCTCCACTCTTCTCTATGCCTCTTATTTTCTATCTTACATTCTGAAAAAAAGGTCACTCTATGGGACCATTACCATTAAATTTTTCGAAAAGGTCAACCACCACATGCACCTCACTCTTTTACTACTACACCAAACATAAAATAACAAATGTTTCATTATGAATTTATCCTAATAGTTGGTGAAACCATTTTTTTCCCTTTTGGTAGTTTTGTCTTATTGAAACCGAAATACAAGAACACATGTGGTCGATAGAAAAAGGTGTTAACTAGAGTTGGATTGCACTAGCCATTTGTGGCTACATGCTAGAGCTCATAGAGTTGCTTTGTCATAGTTTTCTTTTCAATTTTCATTGCAAATCCACCAATATAATATTCATATATGCGTCGCTTCGCTTCTTCACGTGCATGAGTTTCGTCTTTATCTTCCAACAAGAAAAGGAAAACGAATACTATCATGTTTGCAGCAGTTACACCATATTCTCCGGCGACCACGCCGGTTGACGCCATCCCTCCGCCGTTTCCGCAATCAGCACCGCCGCCATTCCAATCCTCGCTGCCACCATCGATGTTTCTGACGCCTCCAGCCCCGTCCTCGCCGTCGCCGGAAACTTTACTCGTCCAAGGTTTGCCGCCACCGCCATCTTCAGTTACACCTGTTCCTCCGACGATGCCATTGTTGCCGTCTCCGTCGCCTGAATCTCTCACACCGCCATTTCCGCCGTTCGAAGTTTCGCAATCGCCTCCGGTTCCGACCGCCGCATCCCAGCCTCCGCCGTTTCCATATGCCACAGCGCCTTCAACGACGTCGTTTCCGCCGTTTGCAGTTGCGCCATCGCCTCCTTCTCCGATCGCCAATTTTCCACCTGCATTGCCAAATATGCCTCTGTCGCCGGAGGCGGCGGTGACGACGTCGACTGTTCCTCCACCGCCTTCACCTCCTTCATTCACAACGGAACCAAACTTGGCAACGCCGTGGAGCCCCGCGTTGCCGACGCCGGAAGTGAATTTGCCGGTGGCTGTGGATTTTCAGAAGGCCTCAACATTCCACGTGTCAAGTGGGCTTGTAATTGGAGCAATCGTTTTGATGTTTGTTTTTAGTATTGGATTAATTCTATGCAGGAATAGGAAGAAAAACAAACAGAAGAATCTATACAAGCCTCGCTCTAAGGAATCACCACCGTCCGTTGAATCGAAGGGTTAGAAAATCTTATCCCTTTTTGTTTGTTTCTTAAATTGGGATAAATCTCAGGAAAAAGTTAACATCAGTTTGTTATGTACCTTTTGCCACTTAATCCAATCAAAATTTCGTTTTAATAACTCATACTAACTCCTAATGCAAATCTTGATTTGATTGCACATTAGCGAAATGAAACTTCAATAATAACAAAGGAATAGCTAATTTTTTTAATAGTTTGCATGATCCCTTCTATTATATAAAAAGGTGATGGATAATAGAGTTGAATTCAATGCATTTCATGTTTCATTTGATTTGTTGGATAATTACTAATCTGCTTGCACACTGCATGATCTCATCATCAGGATCTCATGTTATTCGAGTGCCATCAAATCCAACGCTGCCACCACATCTAACATCAGATTCTTTTAGTTCAGTGTCTGTGAAAGCAATTCCAAACCATGCTCCAAGGGCAGCCTTCGGTCCCGGGAATGGTAGTTTCACGTATGATGAAATATTAGTGGCCACTAGTTGTTTCTCTGAGTCCAACCTTCTTGGAGAAGGTGGCTTTGGCTATGTATACAAAGGAGTTCTCCCATGTGGAAAGCAAATTGCGGTTAAGCAGCTAAAATCAGGAAGCCAACAAGGAGAGAGAGAATTTCGAGCTGAGGTTGAGACAATTAGCCGAGTGCATCATAAGCATCTTGTTGAATTGGTTGGCTACTGCGTTGCAGGGGCAGAGAGAATGCTTGTTTATGAATTTGTTCCAAATAACACATTGGAATTTCACTTGCATGGTAAGTCTGTAATTTACGGTAATTCACCGAAACTTTCTTCACTGTTGTTGATGGTTTCTCGTGAAAAAGTTCTTTTTTAAGTATCCTTGCTTTGTCCTGTACAACAGTTGCATGGTTCTGAAGATGACATAAAACTGTATTGTAGGGGAGGGGAACATCTTCTTAGGATGGACAACGAGAATCAAAATTGCCCTTGGATCTGCAAAAGGGCTGGCTTATCTACATGAAGATTGTGAGAATACTTAAATCTTATATAAGGATACTCTGTGCTTATGAGTATAGGAAGTGGTAATTGTTTTTAATCGTGATTATCATGCTTACAGGTAATCCAGCAATTATTCACCGCGATATTAAAGCATCTAATATTCTTCTTGATTTTAAGTTTGAACCGAAGGTAAGTCTAATCTTGTTCCCTTTATTATTATATGATAATGTTATTAATTTCTATACTGTTTTTTATTCTTTCCTTTTTAATAATCTTCTGTGTCCTTTTTCTCATGAAATGCAAGTCTTAAAAGGAAATATTGATCATGATAATATAGGAACATCTTCTAATATAGTTAGCATCTAATGCGTCCTTCAGAAAATCAGAATGCTAAGTTAATTGGAGATGCCTTTGTCCCCTCTTTTGAATCACCTATGTTTCTTATTCATATTGTTTATTACTCTTTTAACTAAAATTGTCTCCTATATTTACTCTGTTTTTCTCAAATCACTTCCTGATTTTGTTCCCAGTGCATTATACAGCACATGAAGTGTTCCTATGTTAATAACTGATTACCTGAGACCTATCTTTCGAGACATATTGATGCTGAGCTTCTGTTTGTATTAGGTTTCTGACTTTGGCCTGGCAAAAGTCTTACCAAACACCGATAGTCACATTAGTCACCTCACCACCCGAGTGATGGGAACCTTTGGGTAAGGACACTTTCCATAGTGCATTACTTGTCATTAGCCTCGTCGTTTTCTTGAAATAGAAAGTGCTGTGAATTCCTTAAAATGCATTTTAAGTAAACATTGAATTTTTGTTCTCCCATTAAGCATAACAAAGTAAACATCGGTCATTTTAGCTCTTCAGTAAATAAGCAGCGCCCTCCTTCCAAGTAACAGATAAAAACGGTTGAAAAAACACACTTAGTATGTTTCTATACATCGATCTGTGCTGCAAAGCTATCTATAGCATAGGTCAACATCAGCTTTAGCCAACTATAGAATTTCAAAGCCAAAAGTTTCGTTGCAGATATGTGGCTCCGGAGTATGCATCAAGTGGTAAATTGACAGATAAATCAGATGTATATTCCTACGGCATCATGCTTTTAGAACTTATAACCGGCCGTCCACCAATCACTGCAGCAGGATCGAGAAACGAGAGCTTGGTTGACTGGGTGAGTTGACTGAGTTCTTTCCAATAACATGTCTATGAATGATAATAGATGTTTTTCCAACTCAAAGTAACAGTAAATTTGAGGGACGATTTTTTTTTTTATCCTGACCCTCAGAGTATTAAAATGACCTTGCGAATATGTTTGTGTATTGGCACTACAGGCTAGGCCATTGCTTGCTCGAGCACTACAAGATGGTAACTTCGACCTTGTTGATCCAAGATTGCAGAAAAATTACGATGCTGGTGAGATGATTAGAATGATTACATGTGCAGCTGCTTGTGTGCGCCATTCATCAACACTTCGACCTCGTATGAGCCAAGTATGTGTTTCATTTTCATCAGCATCTCATAAGGACAGAAAGATGGAAGAATTAAGCTAATTATAACTTTTTCCGTAAATCCATCACTAGATCAGGACAGTGATTCTGAAAGAAAGATGATTATAGAAAGATATGCAAATAAATTAAAGAAAAATTCCTTTTAGAAAAAAAACTTAGGACGCTTTTAGGGGCATTTAAAGTTTTACATTAGTGATGGCTAATAGAAGTTTGTATTACTGGTTTACATATAATATCAAAATAAAACTCTAATTATGATGGAAAAATAACAATGAAAAACACTTAAGTAACTATACTTAAGTTTTGTCAATATATTAAAATCTTGGCCAACTCCTTTGGATTGCTTCAACCTTCCTAAATAGATAGGCTCAGTTACATAATTAAAATAGTATTGATATTTCAACTTTCATTTAGGACTTACAACTAGACAATTAAATCTTACTATCTAAGTACATATGAGCCTCTGACCAATAAGTTCACAATTTTTAACAGATTGTTGGAATCTTAGAAGGAGTGGTTTCTCTTACTGATCTCGTTAGAGATGTTACACCGGAACATACCACAGTACACGATTGGTCAAATTATTTAGATTATGGTGCCAACCTAGACCAGCAGGACTTGAGAAGTTTCGATTTGGCATTATCATCTCAGAAATACAGCTTCAGTGGGTACAGTGAAACCACTAGTGCTTATGGCCTTTACTCATCAGGCTCAAGTAGTGAGGCTCACCAATCATTCCGAGACATAATATAAAAGAGCTTTAAGATGGTGAATTGTATTGTGAACTTGGAATTCAGAACTACGGTAATTATGTTCTACTATGTAAAGCTCGTACACCTTCCAGACTAGAGTAAGGCGTTCAAATTCTTAATTCGTTTTCGAATTTTTTAACAAGTTTTTATTGAAAAGCTTCCTTAACTCACCGATTAAAGATTTAAAAACGTAATTAGAGATGGTCTACGCAGAATGATGTGGATTGACAGTTCTAAAGGTGGTCCATAAACACACTAACAGTCACACAAAAACACTTCCAAGAAATTTAATTTCTTTTGTCTGAGTCAACACTATATGACAGACCTGACAAAAAAACAACACATGACAGCACTACCAATACATTTTGATAATTTGGATAAGATAAATGAAATTTTGATAACTTTATCAATTATTTGAGAATTTACTTTTAAGAGAAATAATTTTTTATATTTATAAAAAAAAACAAGAAAATGAAAAGTAAAATAATATTATAAAAATTTGCTGATTGTCAAAATATTATGGTCCACAATTTTTTTTTCAACTTATCTATTAATCTACATATATAAAATCTGAATTGCTAGATGTGGACGCATCTATGGACATTCAAAGGAGGTGAATATAATCATTCTCCACTGTGAAAACATGCAATTCATCTCACCTCCTTATTTGGTTTGGATATGATTTCGGTCATTGATAAATTATTGAATTTGATTTTTTATCCTTAATAGTTTCGTTTAACTTTTAGTTCATATTGTATAATTAATTTAATTATATATTTTTATTAAATAACCTAATAAATTTTATGAGATGAATAACTTTGTTAATTAATATGTTTATGTTTTTTAAAGAGTTAATATATTTATGTTATATATTTAATTAGTTAATTTCAGCATTTAATTATTTATTTGTGTTTTAAAAAATTTTATAGTTGAATAACTTAATAAATAAAAATGTGGCAAAGTATTAGATAGATCAAAATAAAACAACTTGGCAAGATAGAACATGTTAGTTTATCAACAAAATATATATATATATATATATTCACAGCTTCTTTTCAAAATACCATCATTTAACAATTTCTTTTATTAACATAATAATAAGTATTAATAAAGTCTATAAAATTTTATGTTTATTCATGTTTACTGTTATTATTATATTAATAAACAAAGTTGTTAAATTGTTCTATACAGAAAAGAAGGTGCCAACATATCACTATTATTTATCAAACTAGTGTATATAATTTTTAAAATATGCAAACGTGTGGTTTAGCGTTTGGTTAGTCTCCAACTTTAAAAAAAAAAATGCATTTTTGACAAAACAAAACTTGATGAAAACATGTTTTCGCTGCTTTAATTTTGAAAAATACACTTTACAATTCATTTTAATAATATTCAAGAATTTAAACCTAAATCAATTTTACAAAACTAGTTTGTAAAATAAGATTTACACTTATCGTATAAATTATTAAAAAATCTTATTTTTAATCGATGTGAGATCTCTAACAAATATAATAATATAAATTAAAATTTTAAATTAAAAGATTAAATAAATTTAATTAAAATGTTAACAATATTACTTGGTATCAATTATAATATAAAAGACTAATTATTATGCACATTACAATGTAATTGCTAGTGTGTAACTAATTAATTCAAACTTAATAATTTCAAATAACAAAATGAAATTAAATAATATCACGTACAACTTTTACACATTATTATCTTGTCTGTTTTATTTTGCTTGTCCCCAAAATAAGGCATTCAAACTTTATTGTCGATTTAATAAATTTTATGTTAAGCTTCATTCTTACTGGTTTTTCATTTGATGAAGAAGAGAAACAAAAGAAAGAGATAAAAAAAATTAAATAAAAAAGTTGTTTAACAAAAAAAAAGAAATTAGTAGAAAGTAATAAGATGAGTCTATTTGTTTATATATATATATATATATATATATATATATATATATCGTAATAAATTATATTATATAGTTAGGTGTGAAGATTTTTTTCCTTCTCTTTTTTCGTTATCACAAGTAAATTTAGTTTTCCACTTTCTCACCACCTTTACCCAAAAATAATAAATTATGCGACCACATACAAATCTATTGAAATTATCCTAAGTTACTTCAAGAAAATTCACAACTCCTTCTCAAATCCTTTCTCTTACAATGTAAATCAACTAAGTAAACATAAATTAATCTAAATTTCAGTATAATACTCTACTTAGCATTTGTTACTAAAACAAAAGGCAAAATCCATACCCAAAAGATTATGATTTCTAGAATCGTGAGAATTAAAATTTCTTGAAATAACTATATAATATGTTATTTGTAAAAAATATTCTTGGAGACGTTTATATGAGTTTTATGAGTATTAAACAATAACGTGTTTTCAGAGAAAAATGAAATCAAGACATTTTCAGAGAAAAAAATCTTACTCTAAAACTAAATTTATTCAAATTGAACATGTCGATTACACTAAGGTAGTATGTGATTTAAAAAAAATGAGAATTAAAAATGATAAATTTAAAAATAATGATTAAAGGTAAGTAAGAAAGAGATATCTTTGAAAAATAAAGAAAGAAAATAGTAAGAAGAGTGAGAGAAGAAAAAAATATAACAAAAGGCAACTATCTCTATATATTTAAATATTGACTTTATTCTCATAATTTTATTATAAATATTGTCTAAGATGTAACTTTAAAAGAATAAAGTATATTTATAAAAGTGTTGTTTAAAAATTATTTAAATGTAATTGCAACAATAAAAAAAAATATGATTTAAATATTAACGTAATATCTATAAAACTATTATCTAAAAAGAAGTCAATGATTAAAATATGTTATCTAAAATTATAAAAAAAATGTTGGCAAAAAAAAAACACAACAAAAAGTACATTATCTTAAAAAAATTGTTGACTTTGAACAACGTTCTTATCTTCTTACTACACAACTGAAAAATCATAATCTAAAGTTTAAGTCACAATTTTTAGACTTTAAACAATACTGTTTAATTATTGTCACAAGTAAAGACCGGTGAATAATAATGTTTTCAAAAATCTAAAAACATAAGTATATGAACAAAATCTTTCCATATTAACAACAACCACAACCTATTCAAAGATAACACATAATAATATTAAAAGAAAAATATAACATATAGAGTAAACTAAGTATATATATATATATGAAAATTTTGGTTTAATTGTTAGAAAGAGTGTCATATAGTAATGACGAAATGTATTTAAATAATCATTTATTTTGTATATAATTTATTTAAGATGTGTGTGATTTATATTATTCTTCAGCTTGATATGATTGTGTGGTGATAAAGGAGAAAATAATTGTATATGACAGGAAACATTTACAAAGAATTGAAAGAATGACTAATTATTTATGTCTTTTGATGCTTTAAAAAATCTTGCTTTAATTTTAGTTATAATATTTACAAGATTTTGTAAATAATATGAATTAATTGATATGTTTGTAGGTCATTAATGTTATATTTGAAAATGTTACATATGTAGGTCAAATTTAATTATTTGAAGGCGTTACATATGACTTTATTAGACATAACGTCTATTTGTAATAATAAATACATATTAAAATATTTTTTTATTAAATTTAATAAATGCAAGGCATGTTATGACATTTGTATTAAATTTAATCTTGACTACAGAATATATGATATCATATGGTCAAGCTACCAATCAATATTAAATATGACATCCATATATTATATAGAAACATACCCCACTGTCATTTTATAACTTTTTTATGTTTTTTAATAAAATAATTTTATTTTTAATAAATAAAAAAATTATTTATTTATTTGTTTATTTATTTGATAATAAATAATTAAATAATTTATCTTTACTTTAAAATAGTTAATTTCTTTTCATAAAAATAACAGTTATATAATTTTATTAATACAACTTATATATATATATATATATATATATATATATATTAAATTATATTATTTTATTATTTATAATTAATTATTCATATTATATATAATATTTATAATCTTTAATAATCAAGCAACTTTTATTTAATTATTTTATCTAAGAGTTACATCACTAAAATGAAAATAAAAAATATTAAAATTTTAATAACTATTATTTTCGTTTGGTGTGAAATAGATTATATATATATATATTATTTTCTTTAGAATTAATTTTTTAATATTTTTTCCTCATTTTATCTTATTCAAAGGACAAAACTTTAACTTTTTCTTTTATTTTAATTCTTAACAATACCAAAATAAATGTTTCTATTAATTTTGACTATTATTATGGTAAAAGTTAGTGTGGTTTCTCACTCGGATTTAATACATTTTTATACCATAATTAATAGTTTTTCTCCATAAAGTTTATAATAAATATAATACTATTTTGTATAAACATATGAAACTCTTGATTCTAAAATATGTGAATTTTTTGTAATAATATGTAAATTTATTTATTTATTATAATATCCAGTCTTTAAAAAAATATTTAGTTTGTCGTCTATGTAAATATATTTTTTCATTATTATTTACTTGTCTTAAAAAATACATAATTATAATTTTTCTTATATAAAAATTGATATTTATGTTATCTGATATAACTTTTTGAGAATAAAAAATAACGTGATATTTTATTATAAACTTGTAATTATTTATTATATTAAATAATTTAATAAAACAATATGGTATTTTACAATAATAAAAAATTAAATCATGATTTATTTCATTGAACAATCTGAAAAAAAAAACATAACTAAAATGTAAGGAATAAATATTTTCCATTTCAGATTTTGAAAAAAGCTAAAAAAAATTATTACACTAATAAGTTAATAAAATAAATATTTTATTAAAAAATAAAAGTTTTATCTAAATTATATATTGTTTTTTCCTTTTTATCACTGGATTTGACAGACATAAATTCTGAAATCCTACCTGGCAACTCGGAACTATTTGATTGGGTGGGAGAGCTCAAATTACGTGGACCAGTTTAACAGAGTCACGTCTCACATCCTCGTCACAGTAACGGCAAAACCCAATTGATTGCTCAAAAACACAAAGCAATAACTATTACCGTTAATTTTCCGTTTGCCAATACACCTTCATTTGGGTTCTAATACAGTAACTTCTCTCTGTCATTCTCACGGTAAATCTTAAAACCCTAACCCTTCTGCAATTCTTTTTATTTCCATCTTCCCAAATCAATTTCTCTTTCTATCTTTCTTCGATCTGATTTGCTGCTGGGGCCAACCGCTCCTGCAATTCCCTTTTGCGATTGGAGGTTTCTCCCTTTCCTCTTTCAAGATTGATCCACGATTTTGTTTCTTGTTTTTTTCAATTTTGTGATTTGTGCTGTTTTTTAATCGCAGTGGAGGCCATTCTCGCAACGTTTGAGTTCATTAGATCTAAAATTGTTCAGAAGAGAGGTTGAGAATGAAGAAAACCGAACGAATTGCGAATTTGGCTTTAACAGGTTTGCTTCTCCTGTTTCATGCTTCAGTTGATGCGCTTCTTGAGAAACCTTCCTTCGAGTTACTGTGTTATTCATAACGAGCTTTTTCGCATTCTAGTAAAATGTAGTTGCTGTATCATTCATTTTCAAATGGATTGAATTGAATTTTGGTTCTGAATTCTGAAATTTTAGGGTATTGAATTTTGGTGGCTGGACCTTGTTTTATTTAATAATAATCATAATAATGTCAATGCCCGAGTGAGAGAGGAAGAGTGAGTTTCTTTCTGTTCCTCAATTTCTCAATATTGTTGCCATTTTGTTTGTCATTACAGGTTTAACCTTAGCACCGCTTGTTGTGAAAGTAGATCCGAATTTAAACGTTATTTTGACTGCTTGCCTCACTGTGTTTGTGGGATGTTACCGCTCTGTCAAACCAACCCCACCAACTGTGAGTAGTTAATCTGCTTATTCTCTTCTTTACATTGTATTTTTTCGTGGTTAATCTGATTTCTGTGAATTCTGTTGCAAATGATTTTGCAGGAGACAATGTCGAATGAACATGCCATGCGTTTTCCCTTTGTTGGGAGTGCCATGTTATTGTCACTTTTCCTACTCTTCAAGTTTCTATCCAAGGACTTGGTGAACACTGTATTGACAGGCTACTTCTTTGTACTTGGGATTGTTGCCCTTTCGTATGTTCTTTTCCTCATGTTGAATGGGCTTGTCATAGTGTCAATAAAATATTTTTTTTTTCTTTTAACATTTTTTGTATTTTATCAATCACTTTCTTTTCCACTGTCTACAGGGCAACATTACTACCGTTTATTAAACGTTTTCTGCCAAAGCATTGGAATGAGGACGTCATAGTCTGGCGATTTCCATATTTCCGATGTATGTGACACCCTGTCTACTTTTTTCTTGTTGGTGACAACTTTTTTCTCTGGACTGCAGTGTATCTAGTTCCAAATTCCGATTAATACAGCCTCTTGGGGCACTTGTACTAGTTGTGATGTGCCCAATGAAATATAAAAAATGATCGAGGTTTTTATTCATTGACAATTCCTCTACTTTCCTTTTTTTTTTAACTGTAAGTTTTAACCTAATTTTGAACTATTTTCTAGAGAAGGGATAAGAAATTCAACCCATTAGAACACAATAAAGATAAATACATTCATACCTCATGGACCCATATGGCTTTTCACAATTATCAAAAGGGGAGTCATTTTTGGATTATTGTGAAAACTGTTGAGCTGTTGGTTGTTCTAGCTATACTCACTAATTATATGATTTGCCTTAAGTTTTAAATTCTGTTGATCAACTATGATCACCAATGTCTTTGGTTTATGCTTTACTATCTTTGTTGTTGGCTTTTTAAATCTTTATTTATTGTCATTACATGATTATCCTCTTGATTTGAATTGTTTGTGTTAGTTATTTGTACTTGATCAAGTTGACATTAACCTTCCTCTATCACGCAAAATATCTAATTTTTTGCTTACATTTTTCTTGTACAGCTTTGGAGATTGAGTTTACAAGGTCACAGGTCGTTGCTGGAATCCCTGGGACATTTTTTTGTGCTTGGTATGCTTTGCGGAAGCATTGGCTGGCAAATAATATATTGGGTCTCGCTTTCTGTATTCAGGTTTGCGATATTCTATATATAAATGTTTCTATCAACTATTTTTTATAATAAACTTTTATCCACTGAACCAATCAATTTATTATACTTTTTATACAAAATCTGTGGTACCACCCACTCTTGTGGTTTGAAGTAATATCTTTTGTGAATTAAACTTATTGCTTAGAAAATGAATTTTGATAAATAAATTAAACCATTCAATCATTTAAAGCTATCAATGTGTAGAATTCCGAATCAGTTTTTGATTAGTAATTGACACCATTGACTACGTTTTATCACTTGCAGGGAATTGAAATGCTTTCTCTTGGGTCTTTCAAGACTGGTGCTATTCTCTTGGTTGGTGTTTTCTTTCTTTTGTTATTAATGGTGCTATACCAACAATCCTTTTGCTGTGGATAAACCAGATCATGTCTGTGTCGTTTGTGAAGAGAAACATTTACCCTTTTCGGTTGTAATGAAGTACAACCCTGACTTACTTTTTCTACCATCTGATTTCTTGAGATTCTTTTTTGCCTTTTTAATTATTTCAAGCTCATAAAATGCCTGAGAGCAAATTATATTTTATTCCCACAGATATAGTTTAGTCTTATTTTCCAAAAGATAGAAGACATCTTTTTGTTGTACAATTCTTTTTTTTTTTTCTCTTTTAAATATGGTCATTTACCTTCTTACACTCTTGTATTTTACAGGCTGGTCTATTTGTATATGACATATTCTGGGTTTTCTTCACGCCAGTAATGGTCAGCGTTGCAAAATCATTTGATGCTCCAATAAAGGTTAAAACTTTAGCTGAATGAAATGGAAATTTCTCTTTGTGCATCTTTGTTTGAGTTTTAATTGTGTATTTACTTGGTTATCAGACAAAAATTATAATAAATTTCTTCCTAACATTGTCATTCAAATTATTTTGCAGCTTTTGTTCCCCACATCAGATTCTGTAAGGCCATTTTCAATGCTTGGACTTGGTGATATTGTTATCCCTGGTAGGATTACTCTCCATTTATGTATTGATATATTTATTGTTATATCAAAGATCTTTTCGGCATTATAGTTAAGTGACACTGTTCTGACCCTTATTTTTCCCATTATTTGAATAACTGCTTTATTGGGCTAAACTCTTAAATTTGTTGAGTTTGCCTAACTGGTTAAACTTGATGACTGTATTTTAAAGATTCTTTTTTTACATATTTGTTCCATTAATAAATCCAAATACTATATTTAAATGGTAGGCCAGATATAGTACACACAACTTCTTGTTTTTGCTTGTTATTAATTTGCAGTTACAACTTTGAATTAGACTGATATATAAGCATTATTCCTAGCTGTAAAAACATCTTTGACAATAATGATGAAAAAGTTTCTCTATAATAATTTGGTTGTTACTTGTTACTTCTGTTTATTTGGACTACGTATTTTTTTCCTTCAGGTATTTTTGTAGCATTGGCTTTACGGTTTGATGTGTCAAGAGGCAAACAGCCCCAATATTTCAAGAGTGCATTTGTAGGATACACTGTCGGCTTGGTCCTTACAATTATTGTGATGAACTGGTTTCAGGCTGCACAGGTAACTGATCTGTTTCATGTTTTTTTTTTTTTCCTTTTATAGGTTTGGGGGATGTGTGGGGTTGTAGTCACTAGTCATTAATGCCAAATACTATTCTAAATTTCTAATTCATGGCTGGCTGAACTTTTGGTACTATCATGGATTTTTTGGTGATCAAACTTCTATACTAATGTTTGCCCTTAATTGTATTCCTTTTGGTAGCCTGCTCTTTTGTATATTGTACCTTGTGTAATTGGATTCTTGGCTGCTCATTGCATATGGAATGGTGATGTCAAACAGGTTTGTTTTCTTTGCTTATATTTTCTGTTTTCGTTCTCATATCAATGTTAATCCAATCCCTTTTTATACATCAAATGTGCTTCAATATTAGTTCGCTCGAGTATAACGCTACTTCATTTGTATTACATACTATGTATAATGAAAATATGCAAATTAGATTTATCACGTTTTGAACTCTTTACCCCATAAATGAACCATAGGATGACCATTGATATTGCTGTAATACTTTTGACAATTTCTTATTAGGAGGAACCGTGAAAGATTCACTAATATTGGGAATTTAGTCATTGACAATAGACTAAACTTAATTCCTATAGACTATTAATTGACATGATCGTTAGCACCTGTTTTCCACTAACTATATATACCTTTAACTAGTTTTTTGAACAACCGTTTTCACATTTAAAGCTGTCCATGTTTAGTTTATGAATACCAGCAATTTAAGAAAACTGAAGATACATGGATGCAGAAGATGAACTTCTGTTTTCTACCTTCCAAACGAAACTTCGCTTTTTCATGAACAGTTTTAAAAGGTTCATGCAATATCTTTTGTTGCAATGGATTATGACTGTTTTGGAAGTCATGGATATATGATTGTTATTTTAAATAGTTACGAGTTAAGATTTAAAGATGGTTAGGATTTATGCTTACCATGTATTCTAACAGTTTTTCATACTCAATCAATGCAGTTGTTGGAGTTCGATGAGTCAAAGGCTGCCAATTCACCTCAAGAGCATGACAAGTCTAGCAAAAAGGCTGAATAAGTTGAAACAGGCCCAATACCAATACTTCCTAGTCAGAGAAGAAATACTGTTTTTTTTTTCTTCTGAACACACCGTTACATTTAAAGCTAACTTATTCAGCAGCACCCCTCTGTAACTGATTGTGATTTTAAAAAAATATATTAGTTTTTTTTTTCAAATTGGCGTTTTACTTTCACTGCCTGACTACTTACTCCGGGTTTCCATGCCAAACATTCTTAGGTTTTTCTTCTGTTCTCGGTACACATGCATTATGTTTTTTGGTTGGGGTGGTGGAGGGGGTTTGATTCTGTGGTAAGTATTGCTTGTTATTCCAATGCTCCTGCCGTGTTTTCCTGGAAAACTTATTCTCTACCTTAATGTTTATCTATATTTGAATTGCATCCATTACAATAATGATCATCCTAAGAATGAAAATGACAGTTTCAGTGTTGTTCTGTAAATAATTATGAAATCCAATATCCAGTTATTTTCTGTAGGATCTGCACTTTTTAGTTTATTTCACATTTTCACTTGTAATAATTTGATACGTATGAAGCATACAAAATAATCTTGTATAGTGCATCCACCATGTTTAATTATACGTAGCTTCTCTCTTATATTAGTCAAACTAATTCTGTCTTAGATGATTTATTAACGCGTTTTAAGCTGGTCTGCAAAACACGTTTGTTCACAGAATAAGATTAAAATTTTAGCAGTTGGATGTTGTTACTTCCTAAGTCGTAAAATAAGTCTTGCAACCATAGAAATATTTCCAATACTGCATACGACACCTGTTTTGCGGTCAAAGAATTCTTTATATGCTGCTGCTACCTTTGTTGACATTTATAGTTTTTTTTTTTTTTGACAATCTAAGTTAATTTACTCCATCTCTTTATTCAGTTCCTTTCTCAACAATTAAGTTCTAGATTGGAATAAAAATTGTAATTTAAGTGTTAGATAAATTTCAATTTCAGGCCGAGTTTGCAAGAAACTGATCGTCTTTCTATATATAAGAATTTAAAAAAAAAAAAAATTGTGGAAACGTGCTTTACGAGTCGCCAAATATGTTTACAGATGTTATTTTTTATGGCGCTAACAAGTATTATAATTGAATTTGTCTCCCTTGTCATAACTTATTTTTCTTCAAAATATCATCACCATCTATTGGTTATTTGAGCTTAAATGTAATGTATACTTATATATAAAAGAACTTAACCTTTGCTAAATTTAAAAGAATTTTCATATAACTTTTTAACAAGTCTTTATATTTTAACAAATGTAAGTAGAAATAAGTAGTAAGCAGCAAATTGTTTTAAAGTGTTGTCAGTATACAGATTTAATTGAAATATATTATTTCTTGATTTTTATTTTTGGCTAGATTAAATTTGGTTTACAAATATATAAAAAATAATAATTACGAAAAAAGTAAAGTATAAAATTATAATTATTATTTGAATTTCTATTTTAACAAGTGGGATGATAAAAATAATTAAGGTAGTTTCGCTAATTTGGTCAATATAGAATTATATGAGAGTATTATATATATATATATATAATCTTTTTTATTATTATTTTCTTAAACACTTGAATAAAATGTAAGACCCAATTTATTCAGGTTACGAGATCTCGTTAAATGGAAAATTAAGGTATCTTTTGAAAAAATTCCAATAATAAATTAAATTTATTTTTCACTTATTTTAATTTTTGATCTTTCTAAACTTCCAAATACTCTACCTTATATTTTTTAATGGTTCAGTCATACTTTTTCCACAATCAAATATCAATGAGTAGATTAAGATAGAATGATTAACTTTTAATCAGAGTACCTTCTTAGTTTCTTTATCATCAATCCTATCCACTTTCTTCTCTCTCTATTTTTTTATTTTTATTTTGAGGAGCTATAAACTCTACCTATCTTAAAATTTAGAAAAAAAATAAGAATATAATGATAATTTTAATGAGTGGAGATATTCGTTATCCAGGTTCAAACATTGGCGGTTTTATTAGTTTACTTAGAAGTTTTTGGACACAAATGTTGTTGTTCTTATAAGAAAAGTTACTTCTAATTAGGAAGAGTTAATAATTTACATTTGTTCAATTATTTTAGTTAGATAGGTTAGAAATATGTTGTAATTTTGATGAGTTGATTTGTATAAATTGATATTGAAATATTGGAAATTATGCTAGAAATATATCCATTTACATCACATGTTTGCTAAATTGTGAGTTTGGAGTAATCATAATTAACTTAAGAATCTCTAGCACAAGTTGAAGATAAAAATAAGTTTAATGTGATGTGTTTAAATTTATTAAAGGGGTTATAATTAAAAGTTAGAATGAGATATGTGTTGTTTTATCGTTATTATTGTTTGGTTTCTGCATATTTTACTGGAATATTGAGAATGTCTTCCAAAAAATAGTAGTTATTGCTTGCACTAAATACTATCTTTCAAGTATTATCATGGTCACTCAAAAGAAATGTGGCTTGAGGTTTGTGAGAGAAATATCAAAGCAATTCTTTCTCCTGTAGAATTTTCATTATCGAAAAATTAAAGTCTTTTGAGAATATTTTGAAACTTGAAGATAGAACAAGTCACTTGCTGAAATGATAATGTGATAGTTGATCAATAAGAGAGTTTATTCTAAATCTCTCTCCTATATAATTTTGGTTACTCAAGTATTATATAAACTCTCAAATAAGATAAATGTTATATCAATTTCCTTTATTTTAAAGTTGATACTGTTTAAACAATGAATTCACTTAAATTTTATAAGTTCTCAGTTAAGTAGTGAATTTTCTCTATTTAATGAAGCATGTCATTTAAGTTAAGTAGTATTGCTCAAGAAATATTCCCATAATTATTATGGCTTATTTTAGTAATTATCTAAATCATATGTGAGATTAAAGGATATTTTTGCATTATTTTTTGTAAAGTAGATGTAAGAAATCATCTTACAAATTATATGAATTATATATATATATATATATATATATATATATATATATATATATAGTAATAACATTATATCCGAAGAAAAAATAATTTTTCTTTTTATATGGAATGTTGGTGGTATTGTTATAATCATATTTATCACAATGAGTTTATAGATAAAAAAAAATAATACTAAATAAGATAGTTATTCATTTATATTTATTTTGAAAAATTATATATATTGAAAATGTAAAGTTTCAAAATAATAATTATGTATATAGTAATTTGAAATATATCCTTACATATATATTTGTCGCCTTACGTAAAATTACTCTATTTATTAACACCTCAGTGTCTTTAAAAGTAGCAACGATTAGACACAAAATATTTAAAATTGAAGATATTAGGTATAAGATAAATGTTAACCACGGACAAAAAAATGCACCTTTTTTGTAATTTTAATATATCTCTAACATGAATTTTATATTTGATTGATTTCTTAATAATCATCAAAGACTCTGTTTTCCATTGTAATTATAAATATCTGTGGAATTAATAGCACATGTTAAAGTTTGAATTCTTTTTTTTTTTCAATGTTCAAGCAATTGGAAGTTTGAACACAATAATGAATAGCAATAATTTAGTACATGCGTCAGCACATTATTATAATGTGAATCTTGGGGGAGGAAGCAACAAAAGTACTATGTAGTCAACACGTATATAAATGTTATGATGTTTAAAATGTTATATTCTCAAAAATATTTTATTTAATTATCATATTTTTATGTAGATATAAAAAGAATAAAATAAAAAATTTATAGACATTTTATTAGAAAATAACTTTAAACAACACTCAAAAAAACAGAAGAATATTTACAATGTTAGATTAAGAGAGAAATAAGTCAAATAGGAAAATCTACAATTATTTTATTAAAATCAAGAAAATTCATGTTATCTTTTCTATTAAAAAATGTTATATTAATATCATCATTTATTGTTCTTTAGTTAATTTTTTCTTCAATTATTTAGCTATTTTATTTTTTGATTTCATGGAATGAATTTTGGAAATTTTAGTTTTTACAATATATTTTTTCTTAATTCATATTGTTAAAGAAATTTTAATTAAAAGATGAAGTCCAAAGAGAGTGTCATTTCTTGTATTTTTTTTTTCTGTAGACATAAACATACTTTAGAGATTAAAATAATGGAAATAATTTATAGAAACTAAAAACTAAAGTATTGAAAGATATACATATATATAAGAAATATGTTTAAGTTTAAATTAAAATAACAAAAATTAAAATATCTCTTTCATTACAGATGTGGCAAACTTTTCAATTTGTTTTTCTACTGCCGTCCTAACTATAAAAGTAAAATATAAACTTGTTCGAGTCAAAACACAATATAAAATCTTGAACTTTTGAGTAATCTGATTCACAATTTTTACCAATCACGTGGAAAACGTGGATTGTACATTATGGACGTTATTTACAATTTCTAGTTGGGTTTGTCTTTTTTCTTATGTCATTTGTAACTGATATATATTCCACCATACTTAAGTATCACTTTGAGAAGTTTAGATATGAAAGTTATTAACATCATCATTTCTTCATGCAAACTTAACTCATACAGCAATGGTTAATATCTTTTGAAACCTTCTTAAAGATAAGGGGAACAAATTAAGCTTTAGTTATATGTCACATTGGATAATGTAACATCTCGTCAACGTTGTTAATGTTAAAAGACAAATATGAATAAAAAAAAATCACTAATTCTTGTGCAATTTTTTAGTTGTGGGTTTGGCTAAAGCACATTTATGTTTAGGTTTTAATTTTATGAAAAATAATGTTTTGATATTTAAATAATTACTTAACAATCTCATTTTAAAAGTAATGTGATAATTGTAAGATCTTTTTATCATAGCTGATTTAGGACAGGTAAATCTCAAAGGTCTTAAAAAAAATAATACTAATATATTATTATAAAATTAAAAAATATTTAATTTTAAAATTATATTTAAAAATAATTTTTAATTAAAAATTTAAAATATTTTAACTGACTCCAACTGTATATATTTTTTAATGATTTTGAATTTATATTTATACTATAAATATTATTTAATAAATAATATTTTAAAACTTTTTTTTAATAAATTAATAATATTTTTTAAAAGACATTAAATAGTAAAGTAATCCTAAATATTAAAATTTTTAAATTTTCTATCTCTACTATTTCATCCTATTCACATTTATATATCATTTCTTTCTTTGACTCTTTCACTTATCTCTTGTCTTTTTCTGATTTTTTTCACTTATTTCATTCTTTTTTCTTACTTTTTCACTTATATCATTCCTTTTGTGACTCTTTCATTGATTCTTCCATCTTATTGTTTCAATTTGACAATTTGAGTGTTTGATTGTTATTAGACTATTATGGAATTTCAAATTTGTTTTATCCATAACTGAATCAAGAGTAGATAAAACAACTGCTTTAGCTAAAAAAAATTAATATTAATATATTATTATAAAATTAAAAAATATTTAATTTTAAAATTACACTTAAAAATAATTTTTAATTAAAAAGTTAAATTATCTTAACTGACTGTAAGTGACATTGATACTGTAAATATTATTTGATGACTTTAAATTTATATTGGTACTATAAATATTATTTAATAAATAATGTATTTGGAACTTTCTCCTAATAAATTAATAATATTTTTTTTGAAAGACATTCAACAGTCAAGGAATCTAACTATTTAAACTTTCTAATTCTCTATCTCGTTTACTATTTCATCAGATTAATATCATCTATTTATATGTCATTCCTTTATTTGACTCTTTTAACTTATCTTCTCCTTTACTTTTTTTACTTACCTTATTCCTTTCTCTTACTTTTTGGCTTACCTCATTCCTTTTTCTCACTTTTTCACTTATCTCATTTCTTTCTCTAACTCTTTCATTGGTTATTTCATATTATTGCTTCAATTTGAGTGGTTGATTGTGATTAAACTATTATCCAATCTCAAATTTGTATTATCATTCTATTTGGAGGTTTGGAGAGTTAGATTAAGGAATTAGAGTTTGTGTTGGCTTTTGTTCCTTTTGAGTACTTAAATATCAAGTAAAAATCAATATCAGATTGATGAATTGATCTTAAAATCAATTTTTTTTCATTATTGTTTAATTAATTTCAAAATAATTTGTGCAGGTTCAAGAAAAAATATTTGAAAGTTAGAATTTGTAAATTAAACTTAAGCACTTATGGAAGGACATAACCGAAAGATAGATGGAGACTTGAGACTTCAAGACAATATATTACGATCAAGTTCATTGTTTTAGCAATCAGGTTTTATTTTATTTAACTTAGTCTCATTTTATATATTTATAAGTTATTTTCAATGCTATATATTATAGTGTTAATTTTATATAAAAATATACAAATATGTTAACTAGAATATATGGATCAGGTTATTTAAAAATTCAAAAAAAAGAAAAAGAAAAGAGTTAAGCTCTTTTGAATCACAAAAAGGGGCTATCAATAAATTTATAAAAATAAACAAAAAAATGAATTGGAAAATACATGTGTGTGCTCTTTAAATGAAGAAGGTAACAATATAGATATAAGGTGAAGACAATAACATTTTGATTCTCAAACTCATGATAATGGGAATGAAGTTATAAAAAGGCCTTATTAGACTAGATTGAGTTTTCTTATTTTGGTTGTAAATGGTTTAATGTTAATTTTTGTATTGGTAAACTAGCTAACAAAGGTGGGAGATATTGGAGAAATCTTAATGCTAAGTTTTTCTTGAAATAACTCATAAACATTAATAATATGAATGCATGCACAAGAAAGATATAACTTTAGGACAAGAGTAAGTCATATCACAAATTACTAAGTTTAGACTATGACAACCACATCAAATATAAAATGCTCTAGTATTAATATCAATAATTTTTTTTTTGCACACCTTGATGTTTTTCTTTCATATTAGACTCAATATTTGTTCTTGATAACTCACATCTCGAGTACAGTCAAGTATGATTGAATAATATTTTGCATCCATGATGTTTTTAATAATTTTTGTTTTTCTATCACTTGCTAACAAATTTATCAACTCATTTTGTATATTATGTCCAATGATTATGAATTTCATCAGTTTTAATTCGATGAATACGTTCTTTAATAAATAGATCAAATTTTGCAATCATTTTTATCAAACTTAAAAAGTTTCCATTACTTTCTTGATAGATATTTTCATTTTTATCACGCAAAGCTCACTTACTTTTACCAAGGGTTTTAATAACAATAGTAATTCTTAACAATTCTTAACAACACCTTTTCTCTAGTGTTCTCTATCTCCATTTATTTGTTTTTGAGCATGTTTATCTATTATTTTATTTTTTGACAATCTCCTTTCTAAATCAATCCATGCATTCACATTAATAACGTCGTCAGTTATTTCATGGTTCTTTAAGATATCACTAAGATTTCTCCAATCTCTACTACCTTCTATTGACTAGTTTCCTAGTACACCAAACAACATTAAACAATTTATAACAAAACAAAAGACCCTATCTAAAATTGTAGAATAAATGAGTCATCTAAATCTAATATAGCATTTTTATGCTCTATGCAGTTGGTATCAATATTCTCCCATTGACTTGAATCATATATATATATATATATATATATATATATATATATATTTAATAGTAGATTATTCTCCCATTGAATTGAATCATATATTTTTAATAGTAGAAGTATTATTTTCCTTGACTACTTTATTGTCTACACTTATATTTATATTGTTATCTTCTTCATTCAAAAAGCACTCACTTATTTTCTAATTCATTTTTTTGTTTATTTTTATAAATTTATTCATAACCTCTTTTTGTGATTCAACAAAGAGCTTAATTATTCTTTTTGTTTCTTTTGAAGTTTTAGATAAATTGATTCATATCTTCTAGTTGTCATATTTATACATTTTTTTATAAAATTAAAAAATAATATATATATATATATATATATATATATATATATATATATATAACATTTAATATAACTTATGAGACTGAGTTAAAATATAAAACTTGATTTCCAAAATAGGGAACTTCTCATGTCTTGAAGTCTCAAGTCTCCTTCTATTTTTTTGTCCTATCCTTTGATAAGTGTTTAATTTATTCTTTGAAAATAAGTTAAAAAGTGACAGAAAAAAAAAGAGATAAGCCAAAAATCAGATAAATGAAGGAGATAAGTTGAAGAGTTAAAATAAGAAATAGCAAATAAATAGATTATGAATTTGATAAAATAATAGAAAAAGATAGAAAATTAAAAATTATTTAAGATTACATATTGTTTAATGTCTTTTCCCTAAATTATTAGAAGAAAATTCTAAAAATATTATTCATTAAATAATATTTATAATACCGATTATTAATTTTATAATAATGTATTAGTATTAGAGACTTTTAAGATCTAAAATTATTGCTTGACCTGTTTAAGCCTGATAATATCTTAAGCTAAAGTTATTTCATAATTTATAAGTTTAAAACCTAAACACACAAGCAAATTCAAAAACTGACTTAAAAAAGAGAGTACGGTTTTTTTTTCCCAAAAACAATTTTTTCTCCTTCAATATAACGATCTAGATGGATTCTGATATAAAAGAAATACTAACATAATTTTCAGGATTTTAGAAAAAAGTTACAAAAAGCCTTTCAACTTATAAAATAAAATATTTATAATTAATATCACTTAAACCAATTCTATTTTTATATATATTAAATGAGTTCTTACATAATAAAAAAAACATTATTTTAAGGCATGTAGTGGAATATGAAAATACAAGTTTGAATCCTTAAACGTACATTTTGATTTTTTTTAATTTTAATTTAAATATTTTTGTCCTGTAATTTTGGTATCTCTGGTCTCATGAAATTTCTTTTTTTTTTTTTTTTTTTTAATCCTTTTTTTTGTTTTTTTTTTTTTTAAATTTTTTTTTTTTTTTTTTTATTTCAATCCTATATTTTGGTTTTGATTTTTATACATAAAATTAAACAGGTTTAGTTTATTAAAAAAAATCAATATTAAATATTATTTACAAAGACCAAAAATTATAAGTAACTTTACCAATTTTCAGTATTTTTATTATATATAACTAATATTTTATTATATACGTAAAAAAAAGTAATACTTTTATTATATTCGATTAATGTTATAGTTATAATTTTAATGTAAAAGTTATTATAAATAATTTTAATATTAGAAACATCTATTGCTACAAAAATAATTAAAACTACAAAATATAATTAAAAAGTATTATTGTAATATTAATGAATAGTTTGAGATTTATGGATAAACTAGTATAAAAATATAAAAAAAAAAAATAAATTTCTCTTCTCATATTTCTATGTTGCATTGCTAAGTGTAATTAATTTAATAATAAGAGACTTGCGACAAAGTATGTTAAAAAGTTGTTTGGGTTCGATGAATTTTCATTAGATTAGATTTTTGTTGAGTTTTGCTTGATAGTGTTTTTATCCTGCTTGACGATTGGTCTCTCTATATCTATCAGATAAAGATTTTCGAAAAGTTTTCAAAAATTATTAAAACACAGTTTAACTATTCATTTTTATGCTTTTTTATCCATTCTTACAATATAAAATTATAAAATTTAATAAAAAATTAATAAGATCTAAATAAAGAAAAACAAAAGCAAAATAATTTCTTTAATATTTTAATTACCGATTGATTTTAATTTCATGTTTTTTCTAAATAATATTTCTCCATATATTTAAATTATAATAGTCTTTTATCCCTTCACTTACTCTGTTTTTTATTTAGTTGCTATAGGTTAATATAACAAAATTATACTAATTTGTTTTTTTTAATGGGAAATGTATATATACATTAGGGACAAGTTTATGTTTTTTTTAAATAAAATGTTAAAAGGTAGTTTTGTGATTTCTTTACATTATATAACTATTTGTAAAATTTATGTAGATGGACGTATTTTTAAAAAATTATAAAAATAGGTAAATTTTATTTTGTAAACACAACTCAACAAGCATAATTTTAAAGTTGTATTATTTTTTTCTAATAAAGTTGTATATGTAACATCCGTAAAATTTATCATCTTAAAAATTATATTACGTGTAAAACAAATAACTAATATATTTATATATAAAAAATACATACCTATCACATTCATAAAATAGTTTTAAATATATCTTAAAGTTTTACAACAATAATACAAATATAAAAGTAAAAGATTAAAAGAAGATAACTAGTACAATCCTTCAGTCTTTCACAATCTATCTATTAATTCTCATATGACAAGATTAATTTTTATGAATGATTGTTTTTTTTTTTCACAACATAGAGTAGTCATATAAACCTCACCACTTGGATACTTTCATTTATATAATTTCAATACACCGGTAGAGTCATAATATCTCCTATTAATAGAGTCATGATATATTCTTTTAGACTAATCCATAAACAACACACAATCCTACACATCTCAACATCTCAACATAGACATCTCATTTCCTGAAGATATTATGTTTCCATCCATTTAATATCATTCATAAATACACATCACACATTTCCATAAACTTAATATTCAATACCACCACATGCATACTCAAACTTTCATCTTCATATACAACATAATCCATCACATATTGATCAACAACTAAATGAACAAGTAGAGTATGAATTCAAGAGAACGAACATAAAATTTTGGGTCGTCCCGACGCCACCAGACCCAAGAGCTAAGGCTCTCAAATTGCGCTCGATGCCAGTTCAACCTGAGAACGCCTCCCCAATTCCTCCCCAATAATGCCTGACGTCATGAATGTTCTCTCAAATTGCGCTGAGTTCAACCTGAGAACGCCTCCCCAATAATGTCTCACGTCACACATGTTGTGTCTGACGCCTGTACCTTGTACACAAAATTTAAAGCATTCATTTACCTAATTTCACTATACCTAGACATCTAACCTCATCAAATACTATCAATTTATCATCAAAGAACCTTCTTAACATCATAACTACATATATGTACTAAATTTATCAAAGTTAACTATCTCTATAACTTCAAAATCAATTCTCAATTTACAACACTTTAAAATCATCAAACATATATATAATTCCACAACCAATTTCTGCAAGAAAGTTTGGAACTGGCAACCATGTAATCCCCACATCGAGGGCTTCTAACTTAGGATTCTATGTAAAGATAAACTAACTTTGATATAAAAAATAAAATCTAGCTTTCTTTACTTGAACTGAAGAATAAACTTTCAAAAAGCTCCAATTTCTAAGAAATAACAAGGATAGTCTAACTTGCACCACATAGTCTTTATCAATTATCAGAACACATCACTATAACCATGAGCTAACAAAGATTAATCTTGAAATCTCAAAGATCACATGCAAGCAAAAACACTAAAAAATAAGAGACACTCGAAAACTAACTCAAAAGAAGAAAGCGCTTAACTGAATTTACTTTAAGCAAACTTCTAATCAGATATTTCTACTATGATCGCTGTCACAAGTCCAATAGTAAATCTGATTGTCAATTTGACGAAAGATGGGATCAAAAATCTAGAAAGAAGATAATGAAATAAAAAGATTCTATTTTAAAGATATGGTGATTTTATAAAAAATGAAACCTGAATATTAATTTTTCTATTTATATAAATTTTTTATTTTAATAATAAAATATTTAAATGTCATATTTCTTATACTACTTTTATTTTATAATTATTTTTTAGGGTCTTACGACAATTTTTTTAAATACATTTTCAATTTTGTTTCCTAAAATGTTATTAAGAAAATACTATTTACAATTATCCATTTACCTTAGTATTAATAGTATATAAAGTTCAGTTTTTGGTGTTTTTTTTTCTTGTAGTAGTTTTGAAAGTAAGATTATTAGAATTTGATCATATTTTTACTATTATTTAATGATACATAATAAATAAAAAAAATAAACAATAAGTAGCAAGGTCTATGACTAGTTAATGATAAACAAAGATAAATTGATTCCATCAGCATATGTGACTTTCGTGATTAAGGGAAGAATTATATAATTAAAATTAGAATGATATGTATGAAAGAATACAAGTTGACGTGATTTTAGAAAGAAAATAAAAAATATTCAAAAAAATAAGAAAATGTTTTTTATCTTAGAAAAATAAAAAATCACACTTTAAAACACAATTTTTTCACCGGCAACAAAAAATATATAAATTAAAAACACATACAAGAGGTATTTCAACCCATTATAAAGTTTCAAAACAAAATACATAAACAATTTTATAGAAATACTTCTGTCTCTATTACCATCGTAGAAAAACAAATATCCCATTAATAATCACTAACCCTCATATCACAACTAGAGGAACAATAGGCCTTATCCACATATAATAAACTAATTAGAAAATTGATGCTTTCAAAATAATAATTAGTCAATGTAGCAAATTTAACTCATCACTATTCATCGTCTGAGCATCTCATCCAATACGAATGTGCACTTCTACATTAATGTGTACATCACTTGTAAGAAGATTTTGGCATGTATATTGGTTGAACATTAAGGTAAGCTCCTCCATTTGACTATAAGTGATGCTATATAAGCCAATATCTGTGCAATTGGAACAAATCCTCTAAAAACCCTATCAGAAAGGATTAATAGTACACCAAGAATAATGTATAATATTTACCTTCCAACGAGATCCAATAAAAGGCCACAAATACAAATATGTCTATGGTACAAATTAATGAGATACAATACAAGTTATAAGCTCCTAAGAATTTAATACACATATTAGAACATAGACACCAGTCTGAGTATGTAAAAATCTCATTTTTTAACTTATGTGTTATTCAACACCATACCTTAACCTATGTTAAATTAAAAATCTCCTCATGATCTTTTATTTTAATTTTAAAAATTATACTATTTCTATGTATCCAAATAGTCCATACTATTAGTATTCACGTACTATTTTAAAAATGTTCATTTGGTATACTTACAAGCACTAACTTCTTTATTTTAAATTTGTATAACTCGATCTATCTTTATTTTTCAAAACCTACACATTTATAAGTAAAGTCCAAAAATAATTGTATGATTATTTATTTAACACTACTTGTTTTTTAATTATGAAAAATATTTGAATTAATGAAAATTGATTAATTAATCAGGGTTTTTCTTACCTGCACGCGGAAAGGAAAAACGTCTTCAAATTGAAATATGGCTAAGGTGTCGTATGATCTTATCATGTTATGCATCTTTCATTATTAGACAAGAGTCAGACAAATATTCATTAACAGATCCGAATCAGAAAAAATATTAAACATGTCTGCAAGATTCGAAATTAAAATTCTCAGTATAATATAATATATTAATTTAAGTGACGTCGAATTAATGTCGGCCCCATCCCATATAACTAATATTAATTATGCAATTAACTAATAGTTGTTTATTTAATTATTTATCAAAATATTGGTAAAAAAATAGTTTAAATATTATTATTGTAAGAAATTGTTGATTTATTGTATATGAAAAGGAAATGGATAAAATATTATTTCTCTTATTATTATAATCATAGACTTTAATTTTTTACAATATATAATTGAGAAGATTTAGCTAGCCATTCAGTAATATAATTTCACTCCCCATATCAAGAAATTAAGAATTGTACTATCACTAAACTTATTGAATATAAATCGAATAGACATTAATTAATAACATGTGTTCTTAATATAAGCAAGGTTGGATGCAAAGATGTTATATTTTAATTTTGAAACTGGAAGGAGCCCTCACATTAGACTTTGGATCTCAAAAAATTAATCCCGTAAATATAAATAAATAATTACATTAATCTAAATATAAAATAACTAAAATATAAAATAACTAAAATGGTATCACTTACCTATGCTTAAAAAAAGAATGATAACATTATTTAAGAATAAAATAACAATAAATATTTAAATTTAAAAACTTATTTAACAATGAGAATATTTATAAAAAAAATTAATCTTAAAAATAATGTATGATGGTACGAATAATAATAACAGTAAGAGTATAAGAAGAAACATTAAACTCCTTTTAAATAAAAAATGGTAGTTATAAGTCTTTGGATCATTGTAAATATATATTAGATTCATAAGGTATAATTATTTGTGCTTATTTAATGAATCACGCTCATTATGTTTTAGATAAAAGATTTATCTCATTTCTCACTTTTCACTAATCTTCTTTAAATTTAATTATAGATTAATGTATAATAGATATTTTTTTTACTAATATTTTTTAAAATAAACATATCATTAGAAAAAAATAAATATGAAGATTAGGCCAAATCCATAAGATAAAATGATTTTTTTTTAAAAAAAAAAACCTATACAAGACGAAACATACAAAGTTTATATTTATTATAAAAATATTTAAAATAACGAAGTTTATATCTATTATAAAAACATTTAAAATAATGATGAAAGGTAAGCTACCACATCAATATAAATCAAATCTATTATTCGATTATAAGGAATCAAATTTATCATCATAATGATTATCCTTTTTAAAAATATATAAAATTTTTAAAATCTCTTTACTTATTTTATTTTCTTAGATAAATCAACAAGCCACATCAAAATAAAAGCTTGACAAACTAAAATAAAATTAATCTCTAATCATAAACATTCATAACTAACATATTTATCGTATTTTATCATCAAGATAACACTTACATACTTAAATTCCCAAAAAAAAAAGAAGAAGAAGAAATATCACTAACAATTTCTTTCTAAAATACCTCCATAAACAACAAAATGTAATTATGTCAACATAAAAATTATTAAATTATAAATCTCAACTACAGTAATTATCTACCCACTGACGAAAAAGTTAATCTATGTATACTTTTTAATCATAGTAATAAATACATGTATGTCTTATGAATTATCTATATTCAAACAATATTTATATAAAAAGTTATGGAAATAACATTATTCTATATAATAATTTTTCTACAATAATAACTATTATAAGAAAAAACATAGGATATAAATATATTTGAATTACTCATCTTAAGCTTATGAAATGATATTTTTATGTGACTAAAATAAAAAAAACATGTTAAATAATGCAACATTTTCATCTGACTCAAGTATTCAATGCTATTTAAAGTATAGTCTTATGAACAATTTAAATATAGTGTTATTTGTAGGTTGATAAACCTGGTCCTTGACGCAACAACACACTGAATAATTGTAAGGTGACGTTGATATATCCCCACATTTTCAACATAGCATGAAACATGGTAATTGTGACAACTCCTGAAAAATGACTTTTTACGAAATAAAATAGCAAAAGTGACTTTAAGCTTCATCCTACAGACATATCTTTTAAATTGTGCAGAGGACAAGCCAATTTTCCACAGAAATATAAAAAAAAAAAACATAATAATACGTCTTTATGATTAAATTCACAGATCTTTTAATTCACTCGTCTCTATAAAATTATAATTAATATATAAATATTTGTACTAAGAGAACGTAGGCATTATGACTTCTATTTATCTACATTTTTATTATATTGTCGCGTTTTAATGAATTATAATTTGTTGTTTGGTGTTCATTGACTGATACCTCATTATCAGAATCTTTCTTAAATAAAAACAATTTATACTTTAATCCTCAAATTCCAAAAGAGTAAAGATTCTTGTTCCTCATTACTAACCCTCTCGTTGAATATATTCATCCAATGTTTACGTCAACACGGATGTTAAAAAATGGTACCAAAAATTGCAAAAAAATTATACACTTTTTAAATGAAAAAAATTTCACGTTAAAATGAAGTGAGTTGACATAATTCATTATAATTTTTCACATAACCGATTATTGAATCATAATCGATTTGTTTGTTATTTATGTATATTTTATCGTTTTTATGTTATAATAAAGTAAATAATTTAATATTTTATTAGTTCAATTTTTTTATTATAAAAATAATAACTCAAATAGAATAAGTTAAAATAATATTTTTTAATATGTACTATTATGGTATAATATAATCAATTTATATTATGGCATAATATAAAACATATATTTGTAAAATATTAATTTATTTTATTTAAAATCTTATTATTTGTTTTATCATATTATAAATATAAGTATTTTATTAATATTTACGTGAAATATGAAAAAATATAATCAATTATATGTTTAGTTATTTACAAATCTAGTTTTTAATCGAGAAAAGTTTTTTTATATAAATATTACTTTCTTTTTTGAGTTTTGTATCTCGTTTTTCATGTTTATTTTCGTATTATGTATCTCCTTTTTTTAGGCTTTTGATGTGTGAATAGTAATTCTTCGTGAACAAACACAGTGAATTAAAATTGCTACTTGTTATTCTTAGAATCACATAAAGGGAAATTGCTCGATGTTTCGATGCTTTATCTAGAATTACATTAGTTGTTTGCTAAATGTTCCGAAGCAAGCACATTACGTATATAAGTTTTCAAAGATGATATAAAGTTACACGTCTCACTCTGCTGTGTGTTACGACCAATTGATTTTTCTGGTTCATAATAAATATACATAATATAGTTTTTTAAGACAAGTGGTTGTTATTGTCTGCTGTTCATAGAGAATTAGTTTTCATTTTTATCATCACTTAAATTTCTTAAGCATTTTGTTTTGACCGAGTTTATTTATATTAATCAAAATAATTTTTAAATGTTAGTATTCATTACATTGAGCCATTATTAGAGTTTTATAACATTAAGTAAAAGATTATTTAAAACAAAAAAGTTATAAAAAAATGAAAATATTTTTAAATAATATGGTTAGTGTCAATTTTAAGTTAATATTAATTATTTTTAATTTTTTAATAAATAAATATTTGTGTTGGTGTTTGATTAATATTATTGATTTGGGTGATGTTAATTAAATTAGTCTAATATTGAAAGTTAATAAAGTTGACTTAATAGATCATAAATAAAATAAATATATAAAAATAAATAAAATTATCAACTTTATTTATTTTTTAATATTTATATTTATTTAAGTTATAATTAATTAATTTTATTTAACTTATTATTTATTTAATTTATTAATGTTAATATAATATATTTTTAATATTTGACCAAGTTAGTATTTTTTATATAAATTTATATGTCTTTTAATTTAAAAGTTCATATTTATAAATTTTAAATTTTCTCACTCACAATTTTTATCTTTTATTTTTTACATAATTTTTCTCACATATCTCTTTTATTCAAAGTCACAAATCTTCTTGTAATTATTTCCTTCATTTAAATTCATCTTCTTTATTTGTATTGACCTTTCTCATTCACAATTATTTGTTTCATCAATTATATATATTTTTTTACTTCTATTTTGTTAAACCAATTTAGTTAACAAAATCAATTTATAAATTAATCATAAATTATTTTTGACTTGATCCATGCTATTTATAGTTGGATCTCAAAGTTGACCTTAATGAAATAGCTTGTATGATTTAAATTGATACCTAAATCCAACTTTTAATTAATTAACATTCTACTTTATTGAAGTGCTAAATGTAGATTTTTCTTTCAAGATGACATTATTCTCTATAAATAATTTTATTCATTAGAAAACTCAAAGAGGAGAAGGGAAAACAATAAAAACTGGTGTTAGAAAAAAATTAAAATATTAGATATATTTTTTTAACTTTTTAAAAATTTTAATAATATTATTCTTTTTATTATAATTAAAATATATAAATATTAAAATAATCAGTTATGTTAAAAATATAATAATTATCTCTTATATATATATATATATATATATATATTTACGAAATTTTCTTTTTCTTTACACAGAAATTTAACATTTATAATTCTTATGATTTTCCGTGTTATTTTAATAAATAAGTGTTTCGTTATTTTATTCTCTTCTTATTCATTTTTATGCTTTTCATTATTGGAAACAAATATGTTACTAACTTCGTAAGTCTATATTACTTCTCTTATAACAACTTTTTTAACAAGAAGGAAATATTTTATATGCACACAATTCTCGCCTGTGGAGATAACTTATATAATATTTATGCATACGTAATAACAAAACAAAAATATATGATTTTTGTTGTTTATAAAACATCAATGATTATATGAACATTATTAAAGTTTAAAGTTAAAGTTGGGCTGTCGCCATCACATGTCACAGTGAGAACATGCACTTATATAGTTTGATAGGCACTTCCTACTATCATTATTAGTATTCAAGGTAACCATCAATTAATTTGATATATATATATATATATATATATATATATATATATATATATATATATATATATATATATATATAGTGTGTGTGTGTGAAATATTTACTAATTTTTCTTAATAATTAACTTATAAAAGAATTTACGAAATTACTTGTGGTGAACTTTATTTTTAATCGCTTACGTTTTATTTACAAAATTGGTAGTTGAAATTTTGCTTGAAATATTTAATCTCAGACCCCGTGCTTTAATAAATTATATAGATTTCAAAATGAATAAATAAATAAACGCCGAAAAGAAAGTTAACTTATGCGCGTCGCTTAGATTTGTATTGTAGCAGCATCCAACTCATGCGTCTTGGATTGGATCTATTTTCTTTAAAAAAATTATATTTATGTGTTTACTTACATAAAACAAAATCAATATAAAATACACTTTAATAGTGTATATAATTGTGAATCATTTTATTATTTTTCATGTTTTTTATTTTATTAAAAATTGAATTAAAAAATCAAGTTAATATCTAGTTACAAATTACAATTCAGTAGTTGAATTTTAATAAAAAAACTAAGTTATAGATGAGGCAGAATTACAACCTTTATTTGAACTAGGAGCTGCCCTTTTTTTTCATTCTTTTTATGTTTGTTAACATTTTTATTTGACAAATTATTTTTTTTATAATTAGGTCATGTCATCAACTAAGCCGTGGTGCTTATTATTTATTTGTTTATTTTAATTTATCTTTCTGTTATATACTATACTTTATATAGGTAATTTTTTTTTTAAAAAATTACTTTTCGATAATGCTTACGAGAGTTTGATGTGTCATAGTCTTATCATCCTAATATGAATAAAATATTGCCCACGTTTAAGCTTTCTCTTGAATTAGTTAAGAACATTTGCTTTCAGAATATTATTTCCTTTTCAACAATAGCACAGATCAGTTCAAATACGACTTTTGTTAAAGAAAATGCTCCAAAAAACAAGTTGGTGGATCTATTTCTGCCAAATGTCTGCTAACTTATATTCAAAGTTTTTCCTTTTAACAAATATTAGATCGTTGATAAAACTGTATAAAGGTGCAACGTATTTTTTTTTATTTAGATACACTAATTATTTCTTGACTCTTATAGTGTTGGTATTCAAGACATGAGTGAATAGTTGCATCTGTGCCATTTAAGAACACCTCGTGGAGGAAAGAGAAAGAATAAGTATAAGTGAGTGGCAAGCATTCATAAACAATATATACTTTTCTTATATATATTAGACTTCAAAAAAAATATGATATAATATATCCTAATGTTTCTAAAAAATTTATATATTTGTTGCCTTCCCAATATCTAATTGTTTAACTAGAAACATATTAGGTTGCTAAATAAATAAATTTTTGTATTTATCTAGACTTATGGATAATAAAACTTATAAAAAATAAAATCAAGTACATAAATATTTAAATGTAAAAATTCAAACTTAAGTAACCATAAATGAAAACTAAAATAACATTTGAGTACACATAATTCGAAATCACAAATATATACTAATTTATAATTTGTAAAAGTATTTTTGTCCATTTATTCTAAATTTCTTCAATTGTGTATTTTTCAATAACTCTATGCGTAAAAAGCTGAAATACAAAATAAAAGTTAGTTTTTATAATAGTATATGTGAAACTTTTATTTAGGTTTCTCAACAAGTCTTTTAATACTTGCTTCCAATAATCAACATTGTTGACATAGACATAGATCCACATCAATACATGACATAATAACCACATTCAAAACACTTCTTATCTATTATACTAATATATGAAAATGAACAAAGTTAGTTTATTGATAAGTAAAAAAAAAAAATCAATGATAATAAAGTAAATTTACGGTCTAAAACATTACATACATCAATGATACTAAAAAAAATTATTAGTAATTTATAATATATTATATAAATTACAATAACATATTATTTCGTAATTAAAACATATCCTTCCACTATAATTTTCAAAATTTACACTTAACTTTTTACATAATAAACAAAACATGTGACAATTGAAACAATAAACATCAATTACTAGTAAGACCTAAAATTAATTAATTAATTAATAATGTTGTTTTAATCATATAACACGTAAATATAATATGTTTTACTTATATGAATCAATGTTCAATATAAGTATGACATTTATTTATTTTTATTATTATACTGAATCACTGTTCAATATAGGTATGACAGTTATTTATTTTTATTATTAAACTTTTGTATAGATTGACTAAGGTTAAAAAACCATACATTTCAGCATTCCACGTGTTAACAATTAATTGATTTATATATTTACATGGTTAATATAATATCATTGAATATAAATTGAATTATAATATTAAATATTTATAACCATGAATGATTTAAAACAGATCTATGTACAATAGTATATATTTACTGTTATAATAAAAGAGCATATTGCAAAATAAAAAAACCAAAGACCATATATTAAAACATATAATCCATGTAATATTCTCACGCAACAAAAAAAGCTATATTAATAAACGTAAAAAGGAAGAACCTATATCACACATCAATGGAAACATATAACTGCCTCATACAAAAAATCTGCATTAATAAACAAGAAAAATATACATTATATCAGTTAAAACACATAACCAGTATAATATCCTCTGTAACATCCCAAAAATAACATGCATAAAACTAAACATTCTACTAATCATCATTAAAATTCATCAACATACAATAATCCTTTAAACTAAAGTATTTAAAATTTCTATCTTCAGAATTCTACTAAAACATAATTACAAATTATCTCCAAATTATTTTTCAAATTTAGCTTATGCCTAAAAGCATCAGTCATTCCAAATGATCCGCCACAGACCCATCTGCAACACCATCTGCTC
>Ga0209700_101368_pt1 | contig 50300 bp, 33 predicted proteins | sample SiratroredBW_FD_187528 | JGI IMG/M metagenome (GOLD analysis project Ga0209700, IMG submission 187528) | Root nodule microbial communities of legume samples collected from California, USA - Siratro red BW (SPAdes) (version 2) | ecosystem: Host-associated > Plants > Roots > Nodule | place: USA...
CAGGGTGTCATTTAACTCCACTAACCTGATGAATGCCACTTTCATGGAGAAATGCATTATCACCTACAATAGCTTTGTGTGGCTGTAAATGCATACCAGAGCACTCTTCAACCTGTTGAAAAAAAAATTAAAAGTTTTGAACTGAAAAAGGTAACTTAAAGGAGGAAAATATTCCAAAAATGAATGAATAGTGTAAAAATATAAAACCATCTTTCTGGTCTTCAGGATGTGCTTTGCATTAATTACAGTGTATAAACCATCTAAAACATGATCTCCCCTGCATCTTAGGGCCATCACAACCTTGAACAAAAAAAAATAAAATGAGTTGAAAGTATATTAAAGAAGATGGAATTAAGTTACTGAGATCACTTACCAATAATAATAAAAAGAATACACGAGTAAATAATTGTAAATATGAAGGAAGTAATACGTCTATATATATGTCCTACATAAACAAAACCATATATTTTTTTTATATTTCTAAGGAGATATATTAAATAATAAAAGGGATAAAAGTAAGATATACGTCTTAATGATTTTTAATTATGAAATAAAATATAATGAAATATGCACAGTTATCCCTGCTTTAATAAAATGTTTATTAGAATACATCTGAATAGAAGGAGATATTATTTTGAAAATGATAAAACATGGGTAAGGCAATGTGCAATTAACTTTTTAAACTATGCTCAAAATTGTTTTTGACTTTTTGTTTAAGTTATGAGCTTCGTTAATTCTTAATTTTGATTTCTTGTTATGTATTTGGTTAGAAATTTAGTTATTTGAAGTAATCCAATATATATTACAAAATATAAAATATACTAATGAATTTATCTGTTGTGTATTTATGATTAGATTTAGGATGGTTGTGAAAAAGTGTAGGACTAATTGTATTATACATTTCGTTAGTCTACGTAAGTCTATCTCATATAATTCGTAGTCTTGTGGAGTAAAGTGCAGAGTGATGTGTCTCGTCTCGTAATTTGGACTAATATTTTTAATATTTTATTATTGTATATAATCAAATATTATTTATATGTTAAATTTGCATTTTCACCTGTAATTACATTTGTTATTTTTAGATGATACAAATACAAGACTATTAAAAAGAAACTAATTTCAATTATGTCATAAATCAAATTATTATTAATTCTGTTTATTTGTCTTTACGACATTATCAAATTGTAATATTTTTATTTGTTTTCTTTATTTAAGTATACTCACAATGGGTATTTGTATATATTCAGTCTTCTACTTTTGTTAAAATAAGAAAACAGAAAGAATATTTTCATTCTCATATCATTTTTTCATTTTGGTTCATCTCTTTATTTTCATAATATGGTATCAAAGCTCTTAGCTCTAATTTGAGAGCTCTGGTTGCTACATTTATCATATATGAAATTATTGATTTTTCACAAGATTTTAGTTCACCTTACCATGTTAGTTCTCAATAACATATGATTTGTTCTCTCGGTTCACAACACGAGAGACAATCTTTTTGTGATCACTCTATCTCAATAACATATGATCAGTAGCACCCACTATCAAGAATTCAAGAACTAAAGAAAGAGATAAATTGATTACCTGTGTGTTATTATGTTGGAAGGAATGAGAGAGATTTGATTAGAGACATTGTCACTGGATTTAGGTGGTTATAAAAGGGCTAACCATGTTTGATATTGCTCAGGAGTAAAACCAATTTGCTAAGAATGTGCTTTTGACCTTAAATCTTCATAATTTTGCTAATTATTATTACAGTCTGCTTTTGACCTTAAACTTGAATGAGGTGGAAAACCATGTTTTCTATAACATGTATCAATCATCTTTAGAAGTATATCGTCTTCCATATTTGTTCATCCTTGACTCATTTCACTTCAAATCATCAAATTAATCTTATCTCTGTTAAATTATCAAATGGAAATCAAGTTATTGCAAATTATTCTGGAAGTGTTTTTATCAATCAAGACCGTGTCCTAGATAATGTTTTATATATTCCTAACTTCACTTTTAATCTTTTTTAGTAACAAAGTTAATTGATAATTTATCTTGTGTGATTATTTTTTATTCTAACGGTTGTCACATTAAGGACAAAAACTCCTTGAAGATGATGGGTTCTGCTGAGATGCAAGATAGGCTTTATATACTCAGGGTCCCTTAATATCAAAAACTTCAAATCAAACCTATCCAATCTACCCATACTATCAATCTTACTACTAGTGATCCTAATATCCTTTGCCATTTTCGATTAGGACATGTTTCAAATAAATGTATTGATGTTATCTAGAATAAATTTCCTTTTGTTAAATATAGCAAATCTTTTGTGTGATGTTTGTCATTTGGCAAAACAAAAAAAAACTTCCTTTTTATTTTAGTACATCTAAATCTAAAAAGTGTTTTGATTTAATTCATGTTGATCTATGGAGACCATACTTAATACCATCAATTCACGGTCATAAATATGCCTTGACCATAGTTGATGATTATTCGAGATATACATGAATTTTTCTTTTAAAACAAAAATCTGAAGTTGTCAAGATTTTGGAAAATTTTGTCGTTTTTGCTCAAACACAATTTGAGACAACAATAAAAATAATAAAAAGTAATAATGGGACCATATTTTTTATGACTAATTTCTTTGCCAACAAAGGAATAATACATCAAGTATCATTTGTTAATACTCTGCAACAAAATGGTATAGTTGAAAGGAAACATGGTCATATATTAAATTTAGCAAGAGCTCTCATGATACAATCTCATTTACCCAAAATTTATTGGTCATATTCTGTTATATATGTTGTACATATTATAAACATGTTTCCCACACCTCTTTTAAATTATTTTTCTCCTCATGAGATCCTTTACAAAATTGTAGCAAATTTTAATCAATTAAAGGTGTTTGGTTCTTTATGTTATTCTAGCACTTCGCCAACAAATAGAAAACAAATTTGATCTAATGACATCAAAATGTGTTTTTATTGCTTTTAAAATAGGAACAAAAGGATATGTTTTGTTGAATATTCAATCAAGAGAAATTTTTGTGTCTAGGGATGTTGTCTTTTATGAACATATTTTTTCATACCAAAAGGTTGAAGATATTAGCAATAAAACTTACAATCTTAGCATTTTTTTTTATCAAAATCCTTTTACTAAAGACCAGCCTATTTTGAATCAACCATCACAAGCCACTTTTGTACCCATTGCACCTTGTGATAATGTAGAAAACAATAGTAATAATGACTATGAATCAGACATTGAGATTTCAGAAGAAATTTGCTCCCATAGAGACCAAAACCTTAATGAAGCTCATGATACAATACAATCAATTTGAATGAGTACCCGAAAAAAAAGACCACCTAAGTATCTAAAGGATTATCATTATAATATCAATGTTTCCAATACATCTTCAAAAGTTAAATATCCTTTGAATTCAGTTTTGTCTTATAATAAATTATCACCCTCTTACACGTCTTTTGTTATGTCTATTTCTTCAATTGTTGAGTCAAACACTTATTCTGAAGTTGTGAAACATGATTGTTGGAGAGATGCCATATAGTGTGAGATATCTATTTTGGAGTCAAATCAAACATGGGAGACTGCTCTTCTGCCTAAGGACAAAACTGTCATAGGTTGCAAATGGGTATTCAAAATAAAGTATAAGGATGATGAAACTATTGAGAGGTATAAACCAAGGTTAGTGGCAAAGGGATACACACGAACAGGGAGCATTGACTACCTTGAAACTTTCTCTCCATTAGCAAAAATGACCATTATAAGGTTGCTTCTTTCTCTAGCTTTTATTTATAATTGAGAATTTAAACAGTTAGATATAAATAATGTCTTCTTGCATGGAGAGTTGAAAGAAAATTTATACATGGTTGCTCCTCCTACTTTGACTTCTATTCAACTAAGACAAGTTTGTAAATTAGAAAAGGTTTTATATGGCCTAAAGCAAGCTAGCAAGGAGTGGTTGCTAAATTATCAATTTTTTTTTATTTCTGCGGGATGTACTCAATCTATGAATGATCATTCCTTGTTCATTAATTCTTCTGAAAGATCTTTTACAACAATATTGATGTATGTGGATGATATAATTTTGGTAGAAAATAATAAAGAAGAGATTAGTCGAATTAAACAACTTTGAATAAAACATTCAAGATTAAGGATCTTCGAGATTTAAGATATTTTTCTTAGTCTTGAAGTAACAAGAAGTAAGAAAGGGATAATGATGAATAAAAGGAAATATACATTGGAATTGTTAAAAAATGTAAGTCTTTTAGCCTACAAACCTGCAATCACTCCTATGGATAATCTTGTGAAATTGTCTTCTACTGGAAGTGTGCCTTTTATAGATGTTCATGCTTATAGAAGGATGATTGGAAGGCTCATGTATCTCACTAATGCCTGACTTGACATAACCTTTTCTGTTCAACAACTTTCTCAGTTTCTTGATAAACCTACAATTTCTCACTATAATGCAGTAATTAGAATTCTTAGATATATTAAAGGAGTTTCAAGTCTTGACTTATTTTTCTCTTGTAGCAATTTTGCTCATCTAAAAACCTTTTGTTATAGTGATTGGGGCACATGCAGTGATTTAAGACAATCAGTAACTAGTTTCAGTGTGTGTCTTAAAAATTCCCTTATGTCTTGAAAAATCAAAAAAGCAAAGAACAATATCAAAGAGGTCCTGTGAAGTTGAATACTGGGCAATGACCATTGTTACATGTGAAATTTAATGGCTAGTATATCTTCTTCAAGATTTTTCAAAGTTCCTTTTGAGTAACCATCTCTTTTATATTGTGACAATGACTTAGCAATATACATTGCAACAAACCAGTGTTTTACGAGCATACAAAACATATAGAAGTAGATTGTCACATTGTTAGAGAAAAATTGAAAAAATGTCTCATTCATTTGCTTCCCATTTCCACAACAGAGCAATTAGCAGATATTTATACCAAAGCCTTAAGTCCTCAGTCTTTCAATAATATTTCTTCCAAGCTGGGTCTCATCAATATATGCTCCCTAGCTTACGGGGGGTTCACAGGATATATATACAAGGCTTTTAGAAGGAAATTAATCTCAATCCTCTAATTTTGTCTTTATGACAGAACCAAATTACCATAAATTTTGTTTATTTGTCTTTATGACATTATTAGATTGTAATATTTTTATTTGTTTTCTTTATTTAACTATATCCATAATAGGTACATTACTTATATATATTTTGATCAGAGTAAGAAAATAGAGAGAATATTTTCATTCTCATATCCTTTGTTCATTTTTGTTCATCTCTTTATTTTCATAATATGGTATCAGAGTTCTAATTTGAGAGCTCTGGTTGCTACATTTATCATGACTGAAATTGTTGATCCCTTACAAGATTTTAGTTCACCTTACCATGTTAGTTCTCAACAACATATGATTTTTTCTCTCGGTACACAACACAAGAGACAAATTTTTGTTGATCAGTCTAAGGCAATGATTAATACTCACATGAAAGACGATATACTTCTAAAGTCTGCAGTCATTGTGGAAAGACAGGACATATGATTGATACATGTTATAGAAAACATGGTTTTTCATCTCAGTTCAAGTTTAAAAATCAGAAAGCATATTGTAATAATAACTAGCAAAATTATGAAGGTTCAATGTCAGAAGCACATTCTCAACAAATTGATTTTACTCTTGAGCAATATCAAACATTATTAGCCCCTTTACAATAGTCTAAATCCAGTGAAAATACCTTTAATCAAATCTCACTCATTCCTTCCAACATAACAAGACACACGGGTAATAAAGACATCTGACTTTAGTTGCGAAAACTTCAACTAAGGTGTTGTTTCCTTATTAAAGAATGAGTAACCTCTGGGGATTTCTTACCACATAACCACTATTAATGGAGACAATTGTTTAAAATGAACTTATTTTTGTGAATCAAAGCGTGAGTAATGCTTCTTTTGGTTATAATATGAAAAGAGAAGAACTTAAATTCTGAAATTGGTCCTCATGAAGACATCTGACTTTAGTTGCCAAAACTTCACCTAAGGTGCCAAAACTTCATCTATTAATACTGGTTGTGAGCTTACAAAACCTCAGAGGCTACCCCTTCTTTAAGACGAGGACACCTTAGGTGAAATTTTGGCATATCAAGTCAAATGTCTTTATGAGGACCGATTTCAGAAATTAAGTTCTTCTCTTCTCATATTATAATTATAAGAAGGATTACTCACGTTTTGATTCCCAAAAATAAGTTCATTTTATACAATTGTGTCTATTAATATTGGTTGTGAGCTTACAAAACCTCAGAGGTTACCCCTTATTTAATACGGAGACACCTTAGGTGATGTTTTGGCGACTAAAGTCAGATGTCTTCATGAGGACTAATTTAAGAAATTAAGTTTTTCTCTTCTAATATTATAACCATAAGAAGGATTACTCACATTTTGATTCACAAAAGTAAGTTCATTTTATACAATTGTCTCCATTAATAGTGGTTGTGTGGTAAGAAATCCTCAGAGGTTACTGCTTCTTTAATAAGGGGACACCTTAACTGAAGTTTTGGCAACTAAAGTCAGATGTCTTCGTGAGGACCAATTTTAGAAATTAGGTTATTCTCTTCTTATATTATAACCATAAGAAGGGTTACTCACGTGTTGATTCACAAAAATAAGTTCATTTTATACAACTGTGTCTATTAATACTGGTTGTGAGCTTACAAAACCTTAGAGGTTACCCCTTCTTTAATATAGAGACACCTTAGGTAAAGTTTTGGCGACTAAAGTCAGATGTCTTCATGAGGACCAATTTCAAAAATTAAGTTATTCTCTTCTCATATTATAACCATAAGAAGGATTACTCACATTTTGATTCACAAAAATAAGTTCATTTTATACGATTGTCTTCATTAATAGTGGTTGTGTGATAAGAAATCCCCACACCTTAGCTGAAATTTTGACAATTAAGCTCATATGTCTTCATGAGCACCAAATTCAAAAATTAAGTTGTTCTCTTCTTATATTGTACCCATAAGAAGGATTACTCAGTCTTAACTCACATAAATAAGTTCATTTTAAACAATTGTCTCCATTATAAAAGGCCAATCAGTGAAACATTGGCCGTTTCTAACGAAGCAACGAAAAAGGAAAAGGATAATGTTTGCAATTATGTGAACGGAAGAGCTGAAACGAAGAACTGGGATAGTTGTTCTGTGGAGTTGAAATGAAGAAGTGAAGACGGAAAGCAAAAATGTTCAGTGAAATGGAAAGCAAAGGGAAGGAGCTGATTTCGTAAACCCCTTGTCCACGCTGGCACTGTACAATAAAATATTAATTATTTTAACACCTAATAATGTCAAATGAATGTATTGACACGTAAAAGTATCAAAATATTATTACTCAAGGGTAGTGTTATTTTAACACTACTATTCTCCACATTCATTTCACACTTATATATATTATTATTTTGTTAAAATATATTATGTTATTAACAAATACAAGTGTCAAATAAATTTGCTGGAGTGGTGTTAAAATATATTTAACCTTACTCAAAATATACTACCACAATTTCATCTCGAGCAAAATCTCCGAAAACTCCCCACACAAAGAACGCATGGGCCCATAAATCTTGCATGCAAATCTCCATAACATTGATAACAATTAGAATTTGAATTTAATTAAACCCGTTTCAATTTATTTATAAAGTGCTGCAGATGGAGGAGTGGATATTTTGTTATTAAGCTCTAAGCTTAGATACCATACATATATTTTGTTATTTTTTTGGTAGTAATTTTTAATCTCAACAACTTAAGTATAGAAAAAATCTACAATCAATAGAAAATGGCACAAAACTATGTTCAAATAACATGTATTAAATTGTCTACAAATAAGATGAATGATTACTAACCTCTTCTAATGCAGCATTACCAGCCCTTTCACCAATCCCATTAATTGTTACCTCTAGTTGCCTTGCACCAGCACGTGCAGCCTGAAAGTAATTAAAACTTAGTAAAATTGATTAATAATGTGTTATTAATTACATTATAATTGAGTGGTAGTGCATGTGTGCACATAAATACCTGTATTGTGTTAGCAGTAGCATGTCCAAGATCATTGTGACAGTGAACAGAAATAATAGCATTTTGAATTCCAGGAGTATTGGCTTTTACATCAGCAATCAATTTTCCAAACTCGAATGGCATTGTTATGCCCACAGTGTCTCCATGGCCACAGTTGTTGCCCCAGCTGCTATAACTTCCCCAAAAATTTGATAGAGGAACTCTTTATCCGATCTGCTTCAACAAAGATTAGCGACTATATCAACATTTTCACCTAACAAAACTTTGTATATCATTCGGTAAATTCTTTTCAATCAACCTCAACATTCATGTACAACGACTCTCTCGGTAAAAATAATTTTCTTTAACTTTAGAAAAATAATTACTAGTATTGAGTGTTCTCTTTTGTCAATGCCTTCAGAAAATACAATTTCCTTAGCTTAAAAAATTATAATAATTTTTGAAAGGTAGGCAAGGATAGAGTCAAAATAAATATAAAAATAATATTCTTAACCTTTTTTAAATAAATTATAAAACTGGACGTCTACATCTTCAAATTGTATGGTCTTCCTAATAAAAATAACAATAAATAATATATATTAAATAAAAAATATTGAAAAAAAGATAGTTTGACTACCACCTTTCTCCTAAACCATCTTACAACTTTTAATAATAAATAACTATTAAAGTACAAACTAAATTATTCGATGAAAGTTCTCAACAATGGATTATACATCGTACAACCACTTTATACTTTATTTAGTAATTAACATTTTACTATTAGAAGTAATCGTCAAAACGGTTACTTTGCAAAAAGTCGAATATGAAAGTTTTGTTTTTCTATAAGTGTAAAACGACAAGATCCACCGTATGCCGATCCAGTCGTATAGGGCCACGTGCATGGCTACAGTGATTGTTTCTCTGGGATCCATGCTAGAACATGTCAGAAATCATTACCACACTAAAAACTGTGGTGGTGATAATTTTTAGAGTGAGATACTCTAACACTGTTTATCACTGTTTGCATGTCAAAATACAATTATTAATCTGAAATAAATTTATTTTATTATTATATAATATTTTATTAATAAAGTTGATGTGAAATAAATGTAATTTATTGATATTAAGATATATTTTTTCTAATTTTTAATTAGTTAATGGTAAACTTCTTTTACACAACATTTATCTGGAACAAAAGAAAATGTTGAGAAACTAAGGTTGTGTTGGAGTGTTGAAGATGTGTTGGTAATGGGAGAAAGTAGTGTGATCATATATGTAAGAGGAGAGAGAGGAGAAGAACCTGGCTGCATCCTCAGCGCCGAACTCGATGTCAGAACAACCCAAACTGCGAGCGAAAGCGACCATGCTGCGAGCTATTTGAAGAACCTCTTCTTTGCTCTTTCCGAGCTTGTACTGCATGTGAATGGGGCTGGTGGCGATGAAGGGCAAAAGCCTGGGCCTCTTCGCCTCCTTCACAGCCTCCCATGCAGTTCTAATGTCCTCCTCGTTGCACCTGCACATTGCAACAATCACCGGAACGTACCCATCATCGTCGCACTTACTCCCAACTTCCCGCGCTATCATCTTCACGGCGTTGAAGTCCTCCTGTGATGCCGAGGGGAACCCTGCCTCGATGATGTCCACGCCCAGCTTCGCCAGCTGCCGCGCGATCTGCAGCTTCTGCTCCGCGGTCATGGCGGCGCCGGGGGACTGCTCGCCTTCGCGAAGGGTGGTGTCCAGAATCCGGAAGTAGGAAGAGTCCGGAATGTGGCCCGGGATGTACTCCGGCCGGCGAGAACGCGAGCGAGTGCCGTTGATGGATGCAATTTGATTCAGAGGAAAGGAAGTTTGGACTGAGGAAGACCAGGTTTCTCTTACAGTAAGTCACTTTTTAATTACTTTTACTTTTTTAATAATATTTTTCTAAAATACTTTAACTTTTCTTAACTTTTTAATAAAATTAACATATTTAATTGCATTTCCAAGCTAGCTTGTTTTCTGTTCAGATATTAATAAAATAATAATAAATGCATGCAGGGACAGAATTGTGGGAATGCAAAAGCAATAATACATTGGACACGTGATCTGCATTCCCGTCCACCTACTAAACCAAATCAAAAAAACACTGTACCTAGTTCACTTTCTACTACTGCTTCACCCCCGTGATTCTCCGCATGTGTTTCTGCTCCTGCTTCGTCTTCTACTTCTTGTTCTGCTGGAAACCCTAAGCTCGGAAGAGGGTTTCTTTTCGAGCTTGTCGTGAATGACGTGCAGTTGCGTTTGCTTCTCCGACTCAGAAACAAAGACGGCATTAACTTGCAGTTGCTTCTCAGAGTGGGAAGCAGTGGAAGATGCTTTAACGAATTTGGAGAGAAAGGAGGAGGAGGCGAGAGCATAGCAGAATTTAAGAACATTGTGGTTTGATGCGGAAGAGGAAAGGTGGTGGAGGTCTTTAATGAAAAGATGCGAGTGAGAGGAAGACAGGGTGTCACACGTTTTTCACTCACGCTAGAACAGTTGCCTTTTAGAGTAAAAAAGTGGTTTCATTTCTTGAGAGACATGAAGCTAAAAATGTAAACAGGAAAAAGAAGCAAAATTTTTTCTCACAAAACTTTATTTTAAGCCAGACAGCAACACTTAGATAAGCGTGACATAAAGTATCAAATATCGGCGGCTTTTCATAATATTTAACTTACATTAATAAAACCTTTATCTTAAATATGTTTAGATAACATTTTTATATCTGTGATTTAATTTATTATTATTTAAACTATCCAAAATTTTAAAAAGAAAGAAATAATAACTGCTTCTAAAACTTTGAAATCAATTAAAAAAAATACAAACTTTAAAACTTAAATAATACTAATGAAGATTCAAAAGATAACGAATAACTAAACTTATAAAATATTCGTTTTAATATGAACAACAGACACTATGAACAATAGACGCTTAAACTCATTTTCTTAAAATTACTGCTTTAAATTAAAATACTAACATGATAAATTTGTACTCTATTAATTTTAGTTATATCTTACTAACAAAATAACATTGTGTCACTTATTATAATAAATGTATTATACCTATCGTATTATTTATGTTTCTAAAAGAATAGCTTATGTTACATCACTCTCTGAAAATAATATCTTTTGATACATCAATATTCATAAATTATATGCAATATATTAAATAACATAAAAAGAGAAAAAAATAAAAATAAATAAAGAAACTTTACTAAATGTTTAGGAAATGTAAATAAGTTACAATGAATAACCACTAGTAAAAAAACACATTTTAAGGCGGGATATCATCGCGGTTAGGATGGAATTGCAATTAAAAACAACGCGGTGACATTTTTGAAATTAAGTACAATTATATCAACGCGGTTAACGCGAGAACCGTAATGGTAAGACACAAATATTTTAAAATTGAAAACTGTAGGGAGATACCAACACGGTTTTGGAAACAATAGCGTTGGTATTTGCAAAAACAATTTTTACATTATTTTGCAAGAGGATACGAACGCGGTTCCCACTAACAACCGCATTCGTATCCCCCTTTTTAGGATTCCCTCTCTTCCTCCCTCGCGTGCCCTCTGTTCTCTCACCCTCCTTTGTCATTCCCTTTTCTTCTTCTTCTTCCTCTCTCGTAGTGCCTTCTGTTCTCTCTCCCTCCTTCGCCATTCGCTTTTCTTCTTCTTCTTCCTCTCTCACAGCAACGTCTCTCTTCGTACCACTCGCGTCTCTCTCTCTCTTTCCACCAGCATTCACATTTCTCTCTCTTTCCACGGTCTTGTATTCGGTTGTTGTTTTACTCATTATGTAACTACCATCGAATTGTGATCGCTAATTTTGGTAGCTAATTTTTGTCATTTAATGACAAATTTCATTACGATTGCTATTCTGCAACCACCACGTTTCTGTCGTTAAAATTAATGACTAACTTTATTTTTTATATTTAGTGACCGAAATCAAATCGGTGGTTGAAAGAAATTTGTATTCAGTGATTATTTCGGTCGCTATTCAACGACAAATATATTTTGGTCACTAAATACGATTAGTAAAGTATTTTTTCATTAATTAGAGACCAAATTGAATTTTGGTCGCTATTTCAGTGACAAATAGCGACTATATTATTTTAGTCACTAATATCAATTACTAATTAAGATTGTCTATTTGATGTGGCTAAATCTCTTTTTTCTTGTAGTGATTATTAGGAACAACATACATAAAACAATTTAGATTTTTTGGTTAGATAAACCTATTTAAGTACTCAACTTGAGGTTGGAGAATTGTTATCGTCGTAACTCAGTCTATGACCAATGACCAAGATTGAGCCATAGAATATTCAGAATGAACTGATCAAACATAGGGTTGTGTATCATTAGTTAATCTAACCTCCTATTAAAATAAAATGTAACTTATCTAAATAATCAAATATAGTGCCTATTGAGAGATATTCAATAAAACTACCCAAAATCTTAAACAAAAATAAATAATAACTACTTGTGATACTGGAAATCGATTGAAAAAGAAATAGAAACTTTAAAACTTAAATAATATTAATTAAGATTAAAAAAATAACGAGTAACTAAACTTATAAATTACACCTTTTAGTGTGAAAAAATTTCACTTAAGCTCATTAGCTTAAAATCACTACTTTAAATTAAAACATACCAACTTAATAAATTTTTACTATTAGTTATAACTTTCTACCTTTATCATTTATTAAGCAACAACATTGTGTCGCTTATTATGATAAGTGAATTATACTTATCATAATATTTATGTTTTCGGAAAAGATAACTTATTGATATTTTAACTAATTTGGTACATCAATTCATAAATTATATGCAACATGTTAAATAACATAAAAAGAGAAGAAAATAAAAGAAAAATAAGGGAGCTTTACTAAATGTTTAGGAAATGTGAGTTAGTTCCAATGAATAAAACTTGATAAGAATTAAATCAAAACATTACAAATACTAAAGAAAGGTAGACAACATTCAATCCTCCATCATAAATGTACCATGAGTTATACATAATAACAGCATCTAGAAAATTACTAAGATAAAAGAGATTTAACAATTTCATCCAAAACAACGAATAGCTAATTGAATTTACAACATGAAATCTGAACTTCTATATTCATATGCTAGAATATTAACAGATTAGCATTTTGTTTAGTGCACTAAGATAAGCCTCTACACTAGAAAATATATATATATATATATATATATATATAGGTATCATCCGATGTTAACATAGAAAAAGAAGAAAACGAACTTGACTTGTATGTTTTATCGCGAGAAAATGCTCTTATCGCGATAAATAAATTTATCGCGAGAAAATAAATTTATCGCGAGATAGTCAATTTATCGCGAGATAGTCAATTTATCGCGAGATAGTGAAGTTATCGCGAGATAGTGAATTTATCGCGAGAATATGAATTTATAGCGAGAAAATAAATTTATCGCGATATAATGAATTTATCGCGCTAGAAAATGAATTTAACACAAGAAAATGAATTTATCGTGAGAAAATGAATTTATCGCGAGAAGATGAATTTATCGGGAAAAGATGAATTTATCGGAAGAAGATGAGTTTATCACAAGAGGATGATTTATCGCAAGAGGATGAATTTATCGTAATAAGATAAATTTATCACGATAAAATAAATTTATCCCGATCAAGAAAACCAACTTTCCTTTTAGGCAATAAAATGCCTAATTTACACAGGATTAACTTCAACAAAGTTTGAAGATAATTCAAGAATTCAAGAATAAAAGGTTGAATCTACACATAAGGTGCATAGTTTCATCAGTAAGTCTTGTTCTAAAAAAAAAGTGGAAACTGAACACAGTGGAAAAAGTAAAGATATCAAGAACTCATACACAGGAGCAACTGATCATGTTACTTATTCCAAATATTATTTTATAAGTTTTTACACAACAAAACCTGTAACTGTGAAATTACCAAATGATTCACATGTAACTACTAATTATGCTGGAATGATTTAGATATCAAGTTATTCTTTCCTATACAATGTTTTATGTATACCTGAATTCACATTCAATCTTATATCTATTTAGCGCATTACAGATTTTTTCCTCTAATCAATGTCAGATTCAAGACACAGCTTCATCAAGGACGATTGATCGAGCTGAGCTATGTGATGGACTCTATTTTCTGCCAATGTCAAAACAGAAATCTTTGATGAATGACATTGAATCTGAAAATCTTGACAGCAGAAATTGCAGCGAGGATGTTTGGCACACAGGCTTGGACACCCTTCTGACAAAATTATACAATATATCAGTGATACTAATTCTTATGTTCATTTTAAAGAAAACAAATTTGTGAAAAAAAGTTGAAACCAGAGATGTTTTGTCCAATTTTATTAACCTAATACATAATAAATTCGGTACTAAAATTAAAATCATAAGATCTGACGATGGAAGTGAATTTATCTGTAAAGATCTGTATAATAATCTTAGAATTATCTACCAAAACAAGCTGCATAGAAACACCACAAAGAAATTATATTGTGAAAAGGAAACACTTATTCTTAATGTAACTAGAAGCTTGCTTTTTCACTCTAAAATACATGAAAACTTTTGGTCTTTTGTTGTGATTCATTTTGTTCACTTAATCAACAAAATACCTTATGTTGTTATAAGAAGAAAATCACCTTATGAGTTAGTATATAAGGAATTACCTGATCTGTGTAACTTGAGATTTTTCGATTCTTTCTGTTTTGTTTCTAGTATAGAAAGAAATAGATCCAAGCTTGATCCTAGAGACAAGAAATGGGTTTTTCTTAGATGCAAATATGACACAAAAGGCTATTAAGAGCAGGGAAATATTTGTTATTGGAGATGTCAGGCTTTATGAACATGTTTTCCCAGACATTAAAAATCATGATTCTGATATAGAAGAAAATCAACAAGGAAATAGTTTTAATTATTTACTTGAACTTGTTCCTGATAAATACGTTGAAAATGAACAAATCCACAAGGAATTGAAGAGCTCCCAATTTTTTTGAAAGATTATCACCATCATACCATAAACTATGCTAACACGAATGTTTTGACAGTTCTAAGGTTGTTCAACTTATTTATTCTATTATTAGCTATGAAAAATTATCTATAAATTAACTTTGTTACACTTTAACTATATCATCAAATAGTGAATGGCATGAGACCATGAAGTGAGGCTTTGAAACATAATGAAACTTGGCTCAGGACAGATCTTCCTCGTGGCAAAGAAACCCTTAGATGCAAATGTGGTTTCAGAATTAAATAAAATTTTAATCTCATCCTTTCAAAACTTGGGATGAGAAATATATATCATGCAGCTTGAGGGATTGTTAAGTTTTGTTATTTTTGTATTTGTTTTTCTGTATGTCTATTTAATAGGCTTTGCACGTTCTGTTTTTTCAGAATATAATAATAAGACAGTTTTTTACCGTCTCTATTTATGTGTCAATCTTTTATTCGATTTTATTTTCTCTTCTTTCTTATACGCTCTCCTCTTATGCATGCATGCTTTGTTTTTCTGCAAGTTTTTTCCTTTTACTTTTTACGTACTTGTTACTGATAATAATGACATGTGAAGAGCAAATATCTAACATTTTCATGAAAAAATTTCAATAAATACAAATATTTTATGCTCATCATCCTAATTATAAAATATGTTAATTTAGTTAAATACAAATCCAATATAAGAAAACAACTATATATTAAAATGTAATATTTTGACATTTATAAGTAAATAAATTTTGAACAACCTTTATAATATTGAAGTCCTATGACATTTATAATATTTTAAACATACAAGTCCTATGACAGTGTTGAGGGTTGAAGATATCTTGGTAATAGCAGAAAGTAGTTATACATAATCCCAGAATCTAGAAAATTACTAAGATAAAAAGAGATTTAACAAACTCATCCAAAAAACAAATAGTTAATTGAATTTACAAGATGAAGTCTGAACTTCTATATTCAAATGCTAGAATATTAACAGATATAATCATTCCTTGAAATCGAGCATTTTGTTTAGTGCACTAAGATAGGCCTCTACACTGGAAACAACAACATCTACTCCTTTTTCAATCCCACTGTAAAAAGAGAAAACATGGAATATTAGATGTGCATGTGCGGCATGAGTAAGAAAAGGATATTCTAAAGCAATCATATTTTGATTAACAATACCTAAATGTTGGATAAACAATGTTTCCATTTAAATTAGAAGTAGGTGAGAGCCTGCTCTCTTTACCAATTACAACATGTATAGTTGCAATTGCATCAGTGCCCCCTCTGATTGTATTTAGTGAGTACTCAAGTACTTTCACAGCTTCCTGCATTAAATATTAAATTTTGTAAAATTCTTCCATCAACTAGTAGTTTGGTATTTTAAGATATTCAATTTTAATTTGTTATGAGTTTGGCTTAATTAGTTTAACATATTATAAATAATTCATCAATGTTGTAAAAAGTTGAAGTTTGTATACAAACAAGAATTCTTCTTATATATCTTTTTGAGGGGATTATATTGTATCATATATGTATTTTGTATATGGGATGAATGATCGAAGTTTCATCATTGAAATATATTTTTTTTATAAAAAAAAAACTTAATTAAAATATCAATATTCATGATGATGCAAGACATGTTTTTTTTATGTATAAAAAACATCTTTGTAACTAGGTTAGATACTTGAAAAAATGAAATTAGAAAAGGACTATTATTGACCTTCCAAGAACTTCCATTTAAGATGATATAAACATGATTCACACTGTCTTATACATAACCTTCTAGCTTATATATTTTCCATGAAAACCTTAATCTTTGGGAAAAGAGAAAGTTCATAAAAATATTAGATGTTTTTTTATTTATTTTAAATTGAGTCCTTCCATACCAATAGATTTCAAATAGCAAACTATATATAAAGAATAAATGCTTATATATAGTAAGAGACGTAATATAAACGAAAATAAAAATAAGAACTTGGACCTTGTTAAACTTCATACCTTCACAATGAGATCGACAGCTTTGTAAGCTGAATCCACTGGTCCTTTTCCAACGGAACAAGCAACGTGTGTGCTACCGTCAATGGAGACAAGTTTGATTCTTGTCGATGAAAAATTCATAGTTCCACAAGTCACCTACGTTCGTAGATATTGATTAATTTATCTTCTTTTGATCTTTCTTTTGTATTGTATCAAACATATAGCTTAAAATTAATCTCATTCCAATTTACCTCCAACCCACCAAGCTTCCAAATAGGTTCTGCATCAGAAATTTTATCTGATACCAATGCTTTAAGGTCAACATCAGTAACTCTCTATGGAAAAAAATATTTGAGTAAAAAATTAGTTCAAGATGACCAAAATGAATTCACACTTAAAAGACATTATAAAAAAATAACAACAGCGGTAAAGTTTTGGTTTGCTCTACACTATGAGAAAATAACTATTTAGAGATCAATTTTTAGTTACTAAATGAAATGATTGCTAATTGTAACTAAAATAGTCACCAAATTAGATTTTGGTTGCTAAATAACTACAAAATAGAAGTAATGATTGAATTTAGTGACCAATTAGGTTAAGATAATTGGTGACTAAAACCTTGGTAGCTAATGTTAGATACCAATTATCTTGACTCAATTGGTTACTAAATTCAATCGTTACTTTTATTTTGTCTAATTTGGTAACTATTTTGCTTACAATTAGCAACCATTTCATTTGGTAGCTAAAAATTGGTCTTTAAATAACTTTTTTCTTGTAGTGCTATCTTAATGTTTCATACTTTAGGATGTTTTCTATTTATAGGGTTGTTATATATGTGTGAGAGAGACACTATAATTCTCCAAACAAACATAATTTTTTTTTCTAAATTCTCCAAACAAAAATATATTGACCTTAAAATAGTTTTAGTAGGTTTAACTCTCTTTATAATTTCAAGTATAATGAGAGCGAATAAATCTTGTTGTGTATGCTAAAATTCATGAAATAATCCACATGTACTAACGTGCTTGTGAAACTATTTCTTCGTTTGATCCGGATTCTAAAGGAAAAAATAGATAAATATAATTAATATTGACCAAATTAATTTTTTGATATAGACAAAGTTAATGTTAAAGTACAACAAGCTATATATTATATTCACAAATGAAAAAGAAAAAACGAAACTAATTATTAACCTTTTTTTTCTGAGCCATTGCTTTGAAGTTTTGAAATACACTCTCAACTTCATCCTCCTTGAGTTCATAACCAAGCTGAAAAGGAAGAAAATAGGTCATGAAATAAGAAAATGGTCCTCGTGCCTTTGAGTATATAGCACAAAAAGGTGCATACCTCTTTAAGTCGATTTTTCAAAGCTTGGCGTCCACTAATGGATGTGGAAGTGTAAAAGAAGGGAATAAAATGAGTTATAATTGTATGAAATTTAAGATAATAATGAATTAATCAATTATTACTAAACTACAAATAAAAATAATAAACCATCAACTGGTATACCACTGAAACAAATGTTTAATAGGCAAAAGAAATTGGTTGATTACAAAAATAAATTCATTGATTAAGCCATTATATATTAGAATAGTTGAAAAGTTAAATTATTGATCACACTAGATACTCGTATTCACTTTACTTATTCATGATTGAATATGAAATGACAATAATGATTTTAAATTGAAGTGTATAACTACGTCGCTAAAAGCTCTCTTCTCTGTCTTCTGCAATCGGTGACGCTGGAACAGTGCACTCATGGTGGTATCGACTGCCAAGGGTATCAACAGTGGCCGACAGTCTAATCCGTGGAAAGTGACTACTTTCTTTTTCTCCCATTTTCTTAATAGTTATAGCAAGCAAGATATGTAAAAAAAATTTCAAAGATTGGGAGAGTAGAAGAAGTGTTCGTATCTAGGAAACTTAATAAGTGGAGGAACAAGTTTGACTTTACGAGATTTTGTGATGTTAAAAATGTATCTAAACTGGAATTTGAACTGAATATCATACGTATTGGAACAATGAAGTTGTATGCCAATCTTTTGAGATATCGGAAACTCGGAAAATATGCCAACAGAGGGGGAGGCGACCAAGGTACAGTTTGCAGCTGCCGCCGACGGAGCTATGTCACTTGAACGTGTGGATGGTGGAGTGAACCAATTGTTGTTGAACTGCGATGATGGCTTAGGTGCAGCCACTGAAAGTGACGTTGATGCAGGTCACTCGGAGTATGGGCGAATGGCGGGGACGACAGCCAAGGTGCAAGTCGAAGACGGAGATGGCATGTACTTGGCAAAGGAAGTCGTAGAAAATGGTTCGCACAAACTGGTGGAGGTGCTAGATGAGTCTCATCGTATAAGCGCTCATGAATGCTTCCAACTCATTAGGGAAGAACTTGTGGGTCCACAAATGTTTAATAAATCAAGGAGGATGTGGAGAGGGGAAACAAGCTCCAAACGGGACCGATTCAACCAAATTGAGGAAATGATAAGAGCACCAAGTCCAAGTTGGTCACCCCATCTATAACTGATACCAATATTTTTAACGGAGATTAAGGGCATCAGATAATGGAATCTAAGAACTTAGGTTATGGGGAATTATTAATGAAATAGGTGTTGTATGCCACGAGAGTGACGAGAGTATCATTCAGAGGTTCACAAAGACAGAGGTTCACAAAGATAGAGGAAAGGGATAACCTTATGATGCGGAAAGCGTCATGTGAGAAAGGGAATCAACATTTATGAAGCTTATAAGTATTAACGTTAGGGGTCTGGGGGAGATAATAAGTATAATAAGTGGAAGTATATCAGTGAGTTAATTGTCAAGGAAAAACCTGAAATGGTTTGTGTGTAGGAAACAAGTTAGTTAGTGTGAATGCTTCTAAGTGTTTTAGTCTTTGGGTTAGTAATGATATAAGTTAGATTCATAAAGGGATCGATAGAGAAAGAGGGAGTATTCTGACTATGTGGCACTATAAGGTATTTAAGTGTGTCATATCTGCAGATGGGAGAGGGTTTGTTATAATCGAAGGAGAATATAAATGTGATGCTTCAGGTATAGATGTTAATGTAGCTATTATGAATGTATATGCTCCATGTTCTACCAAAGAGAAAGTTTTGTTATGGAGAGAAATTGAAAATATGTTGGCAAATGTAAACTGTTTAACTAGATGCGTGATTGGTGATTTTAACTCGGTTAGGGATGCATCTGAAAGAAAAGGGATTAGTAATGAAATGGTGAATAATAGTGAAATAGTTAGGTTTAGGGAGTTTAATGAGCGGTGTGCCTTGAAGGATATCCCTGTAGTGGGTAGGAAGTTTATATGGACAAACCAGGTTTAGGATTTAGGGTTCGGGATGACTAGGAGTAGATTGGATAGAGCTCTTGTTCGGATGAGTGGTTGATGCAATGACTAGGTTCTAAGCAATACATGTTGAGTAGACATGTGTCGGATAATTGTGTGTTAGTTGTTAAAAATAGTATTATTGATTGGGGCCCTAAACCATTTTGAGTAGTTGATGTGTGGCAGCAATCAAAGGGCTTTAAAAAGGTGGTTAAAAAAGCATGGGAAGCTCCTACCTCGTGCGGAAACAATTTGAAAGGTACCAAGGTAAAGTTAAAAAGCCTGAAAAGAGAGATCAAACATTAGAAGAAGGAAGTTGCCGAGAACAACAACTACTTGGGAGATAGAGGAGCGTTAAGCGTTACAACGATGATAACCTTAATGATGACATGAGTAAAGCAGGTGGACCTGTTAAGCGAACTGAGAAGTTTGGAACAAAAAGAAGTAGCTATGCTCAAACAAAAGGTGAGGGCGAGTGGTTGAGTAGTGGGGATACAAATTCCAAATTTTATCACTCTAAATTGAGGTTAAGAAGGGAAAATAACGAAATTGTGAGACTTAAAATTAATGATACATACAACTAGGGTGAGAGGATTAAACTTGGAAGCTGTGAGTAGCTAAGGTTTTAGAGGGAGTGTAGGAGTTTCATACGGGCAGGCCATATACATTGGTACATAGTTGACTGGGTACTGTTGTAATGGGCTATTGTGCAACTCTATTGTATTTGGTCCTTTCTGTTATTGTAACACCTAGAGGGCCTAGATGCCAATGTCAGACATCTTTATTTACATTTTTGTATTTACATTTTTGTATTACCTGGTAGTGTTATTAGATTGTTGTATCTTGGTACATTTAGTTTGATACTAAACTTATCTGAGAAAGGTGTTTAAGTTGTTATAAGGATGATATTAGACTTTGTTTCTTTGTATAAAGATTAAAACATTCCTAAAGTATTTTTTTCAATACAATTTATTTTTAGCTGTTAAAAATAATAATTATAAATTGCTTTGAAACTAAACATCATCATATAATTATTGGTAGTAAACAAATGGAACTATCACTTATTACTAATACTCAATGATATATAGTATTCATGTACAAGTATTTGTAGCCCATGGCACATGTTGGATGAATTTCATACATTTATATTTCAAGTATGATACTAACATTCTTATATGGCATTTTCTCCCTAATTTTCAATTCCTAAGCTTTTGTTTTTCAAATGTAACTTTCATTTATTTTTCATAAACGTTTCTCTTATTAATTTCATCTATAAGTTTCTTCTGTTTCTTAAATTTTAAATTTATTCATCTCTCAAGTGTTCAATCAAATAAAAATAATAAATACAACAATTTTAACAAAAAAAAAAAATATTTTAAATGAATGCTATAACTTCAGCATTACTCTTCTTGTTGATGTTATACTTGTTTTAAACTTCTTTAATTTTTCAATCCACTCATTTTTCATAAATTTTTCACTTATTTCATCTATAAGTTATATTTCAATTATTTGAAGTTCTTTTTTATATTTCCTGGCTATTTTCTTAAAAATATTAATAAACTATGCATTTTTACGACATCTAAATATTAAATATACACAGAATTAATTGTCTATATTATATTTTTACCACTATCTTATAATTTCGATATCCCCTATTTGGTATCAAAAAAATTAATAAATGAATTGATAACAAGAGAATTTTCAAGCTAAAATGATTTTAATATTTTTTAAGTAAGTTATACTTTTTTTCTTATTAAAATATACACTGATATAAAAATCTATTTAATATTATTAACTATAAATGATTAGTAATATCAGGATAAGATATTATATATTTTCCAAATCTTAAAACTAAATAACCTAGGTGTGCTTTTCGGCAATTCTTTATAAAATTATTATGAATTACAACTCCATTCCATTGATATATATAAAAAAAAAAACTTTACAATAGCACTTTTATTCTATAAAGTTTCATCCTACTATCTACACTATAAGTCCTCATTCAATATAGGTCACAAAATGGGATAAAAGAGTTGTGAGAAAATGGCATACCTTAGCTTGCCTAGTACCATATTAGCTCCATTGGACCTTTCATAACCAATATCTTCAGGAGAAAGTATTTCATATGTGCCTCTATGCTTTAACAATCCAGCCTACAAAGCAGAAATAATAATTGAAAAAAAAAACTAACAAGGAAAGAACTTGAAGAAACCAACTGAAAAATAGAAGCCTTAGCTGCAAAGAAAAAAATATGTCTCTTTTTTAAAAGGAAAAGTTTAGTTACACTTCATGAGAGGAATCAAATGTATAAAAGGAATCAAAATAAAGTTCTGATGTAAACTAAATGAGTTCTATGAGGACTACTTGAATGAATTTAATTTAAAATATTTTTTTTACTCAAAAGTCTCTTTTCCTGTTGAAATGTCAATTAGATATATAGAAATCATAACAGTTTATGTTCAAAGATAACAGGCTACTAGTAAAATCACAAATTAGATATATAGAAATCATATTATTGTATGTTTAATGGTAAGCAAATACAATAGGCATTAACAAAATAAAATGCAGCAGGGTGGCATTTAACTCCACTAACCTGATGAATGCCACTTTCATGGAGAAAGGCATTATCACCTACAATAGCTTTGTGTGGCTGTAAATGCATGCCAGAGCACTCTTCAACCTGTTGAAAAAAAAATTATAAAATTTTGAACTGAAAAAGGTAACTTAAAGGAGGAAATATTCCAAAAATGAATGAATAGTGTAAAAATATAAAACCATCTTGCTGGTGTTGAGGATGTGCTTTGTATTAATTCCAGTGTATAAACCATCTAAAACATGATCTCCCCTGCATCTTAGGGCCATCACAACCTTGAATAAAAAAGTAAAAATAAAATGAGTTGAAGTATATAAAAGAAGATGAAATTAAGTTACTGAGATCATTTACCAATAATAATAAAAAGAATACAAGAGTGAATAATAGTAAATGTGAAGGAAGTAGTCTATATATTTGTCCTACTTAAACAAAATCATATATCTTTTATATTTTGAAGGAGATATATTAAAAAATAAAAGGGATAAAAGTAACACATGTAGGTCTTAATGATTTTTAATTATGCAATAAAATATAATGACATATATACAATTATCCCTGCTCTAATATAAAATGTTTATTAGAAGGAGATATTATTTTGAAAATAATAAAACATGGTTAAGGCAATGTGAAATTAATAACTTCTTAAACTATGATCAAAATTGTTTGTGACAGTTGTTTAAGTTATCAGCGACCGTTAATTCTTGATTGGGATTTCCTTTTAATATTTGGTCACAAATTTAGTCATTTAAAATAATCCAATGTTTATTAAAAATATAAAATATACTGATAAATTTATCTGTTTTGTATTTATGATGGTCCTGAAAAAGGGTAGGACGAATCGTATTGTACATTTAGTTTATTTTAATATATATTTTCTCATATGTTAAGTAAACAGTAAATCATTAATTTTTAAGATTTTTTAATTGTAATACTTATAGTAAATCTTATTTTTTTATAAAATACTTAAATTTAGGATTAAAAGTTATATAAGAGTTTTTATATTTTTTTTCAAATTTTCTTAATTTACGTGGGTTAACCGGCCCACAAACCCACAGTTACAATATATGGATCAAATCTATTAATCCATAAATTTTATGCTGCAATTTATTTTTGCACCTCATGGTTTCTTCTAACATTCTCGTATAAAAATATTCTAAATTTGTGATTATTTATATATTAAGTTATATATTTTAAAATGCAATTTTAATATTTTAATTTTAATATTTTAAATTGTATAATCTCCAAAATAATTTTTGTAGTTTTATATTATACGATTTAATATGCCGTTATCTCTTTGGTGCAGTGCGTTATCTACTCTTCTCACTCATGCTCATTTTGTTCTTTCGTTACTTTCATCTTTTTTCTTTAGCGTTTTTGACATATGTGGTTTGCTACCTTTTTAAAGTTGTAGGTTTTTGAGAATGTTATATACTTGATGGGTGATATTTTCTCCACCAGGAATGCTTAGTTTGACACTCCTTACCGCTTTTCTTTGGAAGAGGTTACCAATTTTATAAAATCCATTAAAAATAGTTAGAAATTTGTTTTTAACCTAATGCTTTATAAACAACTTGATTTAGTGTATATTTTATAGTACAATTCTTACATTGTATAGATTTATCATAGATTTTGAGTTGTAAACATTTATGACGAAAAAACATCAAACGACCATAACTTTTGATAGAAAACTCAGATTGAGACACTTAAAAAATAAAAGTTACTCAAAATGACATAACAAATTCGATGGCCGACACCCAAAGGGGGTTGTGCTTATGAAAATTCCAAAATTTCATCGTTTAATATTTGTTTTCTATTTTAACTTTTAGTATTTTTCACATATTTTTTTTTCTCTATTTCACCTATCTATACTTGTCAAAAAATTATGGAAATTTTTTAGTATTTTATTATATGATTAGAAATTTTATTAAAAAATTTTGGAAATTTCTAGAATTTTTTTTTTAAAAAAATAAAGATATTACAGCGGTTGCATAAGACAACCGTTGTAATATCAGGATACTACAATGGTTACATAATATAACCAATATTACAACGATTGTCTTATGCAATCGTTGTAGTATCTCTTCTACTTTGGCAAAAAATAGGTGTATTACAACGGTTTTTCAAGAACCAAAAATGATATTTCCTATATATTATAACAATTAAACAATTGTTGTAGTATGTTTAGACTTTTTACGACTGTGAAATCTACAACAATTTTAGAACCGATGTTATATATCTTCCTGAATCATAAAAAGTGGTTTTTCTACTGGTGGTCATGTGTCAATCTTTCTCTTAATCTTAATATTCTTAAAAGTTATCGATGAAAAAGTGTTTTACAATGAATTTTGGAGTAAAATATATGAGAAATTCTACTTTAATGTTATTATTTATCTATTAGTTCTATATGATACCTACATTTTTAGTAAAATATTATATAATAATAATTTATTAAAATGTCAAACAATTATATTTTATTATGTACGGTGTAAATCTCCAAAACTTTGATAACACTTAGAATTTGAGTTTAATTAAACTCTTTACAATTTATTTATAAAGTGCTGTAGATGGAGGAGTGAATATTTTGTTATTAAGCTCTAAGCTTAGATACCATAGAAAATGAAGGAGGAAAACTGTGTCACATTAATCCACTGTATATTCTTCTAGTAGTAATTTTTATCTGAACAAGTTAGTATAGAGAAAATCTAGATTCAATAGAAAATGGCATAAAACTATGCTGAAATAAGATGTATTAAATTGTCTACAGAAGAGATGAATGATACTAACCTCTTCTAATGCAGCATTACCAGCCCTTTCACCAATCCCATTAATTGTTACCTCTAGTTGCCTTGCACCAGCAAGTGCAGCCTGAAAGTAATTAAAACTTATTAAAATTGATTAAGAATCTGTGTTATTGATTACATTAATTGAGTGGTAGAATTACAGTGCATGTGTGCACATAAATACCTGTATTGTGTTAGCAGTAGCATGTCCAAGATCATTATGACAGTGAGCAGAAATAATAGCATTTTGAATTCCAGGAGTATTGGCTTTTACATCAGCAATCAGTTTTCCAAACTCGAATGGCATTGTTATGCCCACAGTGTCTGCTATCACCACAGTTGTTGCCCCAGCTTTTATAACTTCTCCAAAAATTTGATACAGGAACTCTCTATCCGATCTGCTTCAACAAAGATTCACTATATCAACATTTTCACCCAACAATATGTAAATTCTTTTCAATCAACTTCAACATTCATATACAATGATAAAAATAATTTTTTTTACACAACATTTATCTGGAACAAAAGAAAAAGTTAAGAAGTTGAGGTTGTGTTGGAGTGTTGAAGATGTCTTAGTAATGACAGAAAGTAGTGTGATTATATATGTAAGAGGAAAGAGAGGAGAAGAACCTGGCTGCATCCTCAGCGCCGAACTCGATGTCAGAACAGCCCAAACTGCGAGCGAAAGCGACCATGCTGCGAGCTATTTGAAGAACCTCTTCTTTGCTCTTTCCGAGCTTGTACTGCATGTGAATGGGGCTGGTGGCGATGAAGGGAAAAAGCCTGGGCCTCTTCGCCTCCTTCACAGCCTCCCATGCAGTTCTAATGTCCTTCTCGTTGCACCTGCACATCGCAACAATCACCGGAACGTACCCATCATCGTCGCACTTACTGCCAACTTCCCGCGCTATCATCTTCACGGCGTTGAAGTCCTCCTGTGATGCACTGGGGAACCCTGCCTCGATGATGTCCACGCCCAGCTTCGCCAGCTGCCGCGCGATCCGCAGCTTCTGCTCCGCGGTCATGGCGGCGCCGGGGGACTGCTCGCCGTCGCGAAGGGTGGTGTCCAGAATGCGGACGTAGGAAGGGTCCGGAATGTGGCCCGGGATGTACTCCGGGCGGGGGGAACGCGAGCGAGTGCCGTTCACTGATGCAATTTGATTCGGAGGAAAGGAAGTTTGGACTGAGGAAGACGAGGTTTCTCTTACAGGAAGTCAGTTTTTAATTATTTTTACTTTTTTAATAATATTTTTCTAAAATACTTTAACTTTTCTAGACTTTTTAATAAAATTAACATATTTAATTGCATTTCCAAGCTAGCTTTTTTCTGTTCAGATATTAACAGAATGATAATAAATGCATGCATGGACAAAATTGTGGGAATGAATAAAACACTGTACCTCGTTCACTCTCTCCTCCTGCTTCTACTTCTATCCCCCTTTCTTTTCCTGCTGGAAACCCTAAGCTCGGAAGAGGGTTTCTTTTTGAGCCCGTCGTGAATGGCGTGCAGTTGCGCTTGCTTCTCCGACTCAGAAGGAACAAAGGTGGCATTAACTGGCAGTTGCTTGTCGGAGTGGGAAGCAGTGGAGGAGGAGGCGAGAGCGGAGCAAGATTTAGGAACATTCTCGTTTGATGCGGAAGATGATAGATGAAGGTCTTGTTTAGATCTTGGGATCCTTTTAATGAGAAAATGCGAGTGCGAGGAAGACACAGGGAGTCACATGTTTTTCACTCACGCTAGAGCAGTTGCCTTTTAGAACGAAGAATTATTTTTATTTTTTGAGCGTCGCGAAGCTAAAAATGTAAAGAGGAAAGAAACAAAACTTTTAGAGCAGTTGCCTCTTAGAATGAAAAGTTTAGTTACACTTGATGAGAGGAATCAAATGTATAAAAGGAATCAGAATAAAGTTCTGATGTAAACTAAATGAGTTCTACTAGGACTATTTGACTGAATTTATTTTAAAAAAAATTTCTACTCAAATGTGTCTTTTCCTGTTGAAATGTCAAATAGATATATAGAAATCATAACAGTTTATGTTCAAAGATAGTAAATACAACAGGCTACTAGTAAAATCACAAATTAGATATATAGAAATCATATTATTGTATGTTTAAAGGTAAACAAATACAATAGGCACTAACAAAATCAAATGCAGCAGGGTGGCATTTAACTCCACTAACCTGATGAATGCCACTCTCATGGAGAAATGCATTATCACCTACAATAGCTTTGTGTGGCTGTAAATGCATACCAGAGCACTCTTCAACCTGTTGAAAAAAAAATTAAAAATTTTGAACTGATAAAGGTAACTTAAAGGAGGAAAATATTCCAAAAATGAATGAACAGTGTAAAAATATAAAACCATCTTGTTGGTCTTCAGGATGTTCTTTGTATTAATTCCAGTGTATAATCCATCTAAAACATGATCTCCCCTGCAGTTTAGGGTCATCACAACCTTGAATAAAAAAATAAATAAAATGAGTTGAAGTATATTAAAGAAGATGAAATTAAGTTACTGACACCATTTACCAATTATAACAAAAAGAATACAAGAGTAAATAATTGTAGATGTGAAGGAATTAGTACTACCTCTATACATAAACAAAATGGTAATTTTTTTTTTTTTATATTTATAAGGAGATATATCAAATAATAAAAGGGATTTAAAGTAACACATGTTTTAATGATTTTTAATTATGCAATAAAATATAATGACATATGTGCAGTTTAATCATAACATGGTTAAGGCAATGTGAAATTAACTTCTTAAACTATGATCAAAATTCTTTTTGACAGTTGTTTAAGTTATCAGTGACCGTTAATTCTTGATTGGGATTTCCTATTAAGTATGTAAGAAATTTAGTTATTTGAAGTAGTCCAGTGTATATTATGAAATATAAAATATACTGATAAATTTATCTGTTGTGTATTTATGATTAGATTTATGATGGTTGTGAAAAAGTATAGGACTAATTTTATTGTACATTTCCTTAGTCTACATAAGTCTATTTCATATAATTTGTAGTCTTGTGGGTTCAAGTGCAGAGTGGTGTGTCTCGTCTCGTAATTTGCAGTAATATTTTAAATATTTTATTATTGTATATAATCAAATATTATTTATCTGTTAAATATAACCAAATTTATTTATTTATTATTTTATTAATATTATATATTTATAGATAGAAATCTATATTTTATTTAATAATTTATTTTAATACATATTCTATCATAATATGTTAAGTCAATAGTAAATTATTAGTTTTTAAGATTTTTAATTGTAATACTTATACTAAATCTTATATTTTTAATAAGATACTTAAATTCAGGGTTAAAAGTTATATAAGAGTTTTTAAATTATTTTCAACTTTTTAAATTTATGTGGGCTAGCAGGCCCACAAACCTCCGACGAGTTCTTCCTGCATCCTAATACGTTTTTTCTGTACTCTAATAAAAAATTTTAATGTCACAATTGCCCTTATGAAAATTAATGAGAATCGGATGACACCCCATCCGGTTCTCATTTCCAAATCAAAATGATAATCCGATGAAACTCATCCAGTTCTCATAGTCCAAATCGAAAAATTAATCCGTTCAGCCTTAAGAACGCCCCAAACCCCAAATGAGACTTTATGTAAGGGCTTACTTTAAGTAAGGGCTTCAAGCCTAATGAGACTTCATATTCATTGTTACTCCATTGTTATTCCAAGGCTGACAATGTCAAGGGGATAGTGGCGATTGAGAAAGAAATTTATGATAGTCATCTCTTGATTTGGGGTTTAGGGCGTTCTTGACTGTGAACGGATTAATTTTTCAATGTGGACTTCATCCGGTTATTATTTTGATTTGGAAATGAGAACTGGATGACACCCCATCCGATTGTCATTTGAAAATAAATTAACAATCAAATGAACAGGCCATCCGGTTCTCATTTAAAAAAAATAACACCCAGACGAGAGTATCATCCGATTGTCAATTTATTTCAAATGACAACAAGATGAGATATCATCCAATTTTCATTAATTTCGACAAAGACAATTATGCCATTAAATTTTTTTTTATTAGGATGGAGAGAGAACTCGTCCAAACTGTATGGATCAAATCTATTACCCCATAAATTTTATGCTACTGTTTCTTTTGCACTTTTCTTTCTACATTTCTACGTCAAAAATATATTTGTGATTATTTACATTTTAGATTGCGTATTTTGAAGTACAATTTTAATCTTTTGAATTGTATAATACGTAGTATAATTTTTGTATTTTATATTATGTAATTTAGAATATAATTTTTATATTTTATATTAATTTAAAATACAAAACAAAAATTATATTCTAAAATGTATCATCTAAAATATAAAAGTTGTATTCTAAATCATATAATTTAAAATACAAAATTTATTCTTCAAATTCTATTCTAAATTATTTAATCTGAAATATAAAAATTATATTTTAGATTTTACAGTTTAAAAATAAAAAATTTACGTAATGATCTTAAATAAAATTGAAGAGAGTTCATTTATTTTTTATTAATAATAAATAATAATTATCCTTCCAATGTTGGGTACAGGACTAAAAACATGGAGATGAAAGAACAAACAAACTTTTCAGTGTACTTTGGAGTAATTGAATCCGCATTTCCACCCGTAATTGTTTCTGTTATTAACTGATAAAAGTAAGAAAAGCTCTAAGACTTGATGAATTAAAAAATAATAAAGAATTAAAAATTAAAACAAAACTTCACTGTAATTTTTCCTCGTATTACCGTGAAGATTTATTTTTCATTCATTTTATATAATTTATCAATATTTATATTTATATTATAATAAAATAAATATAATTAATAATATAATATAATATAATAATATTATTAATACTAAATATTATTAAAATAATAATAAATTTAAGAAAATTATAAAATAATAATAAACAAAATATTAATAATAAATTTATAAAATAATAATAAAAATATGATAATTATAAAAATTAAGTACTAATAATATTAATGTTAAAGACTAATAATAATACTAAAATAATAAATAATAATTATAATAATAAAAAAAATTGGAAATTATAATATAATTTAAAATAAATTTATATAATAATAATACTAACAATAATAATTTAATTTAATTTTAAAATAATTTATAATTTTATAACTCTATCAATAAAAAATAATAATTCATTATTCACACCCAAAAAATTAATATTTTATTTTTAATTATTTCTAATCTTATAATTTTATCAACTAAAAAAATTAAAATAACTACCACACTTATAAAATTACTTACAAATCTTTTATTCAAATCTCATCATATTTCTTTTAATCCAAATAACTTAATTTTCTTTACACTTTTATCTCATATCCATTTTTTTAAATTTATTCCTTCGACAAGAGAAAACAAAATAATGTTAAATTATAAAAGTGGCTAAAATACTTTTGAATCACTATTTCAATTTTTAATAGATATAAAATAATTTTGATCACTAATTCTAAAGCTACTTTACCTTTTTTTTATTTTTTATAATAAACTAACAATTTAATCTCCAAATGCTTTATAATTGGTGAAAGATTAAATGTGACATTAATTGGTGATGCCAAATAGTCAGAGGGGAGAGTTGAAAGCCAAGTTCTCATAAAATGAGTAACAGTAGGTACTTTTTATTCACTAGAATTATATATATCACCTGCAAAAGGGTGATTCATTATAAGAGAAATGTCTTTTTTCTTGTAAAGCAAAATCTTAATAAATAAATAATAGAAAGCCCATGTGACCTAGGGACCAATCGAAAGCAACATGTATTGCCATTTGTCAATCTCTTTCCTAATCCTATGATTCTTAAAAGGAAAACATTATTTTCACTCCACTCTTCATGTGAAACCAATACATTGATGTGTGTGAAAAACCCGAAAATAGATTCCATTACATTTTTGGTTCCTATACCGAAATTAATGTCTAGCTAAAAACTTTTAAGAAGGGGTACATGTCTTTTGGATTTTTCATGAGATAGTACTCATATTTCAGACAGGGAGTAAAATTAAAAGCAGTTTTCATTTCTGTCTTTTTCTGTTTACTTTTAAGGACACATAAATTAATTGAATTTCTTATTAATATGTGAGAAAGATGAAGACAAAAGATAAAACAGTAGCCTAGGATGTGGATGTGAAATTAGGAACAAGCTCTGACGATAACAAATGGAAAACATGTAAGTTTTCTAAAATGACAAACTACAGGAAATAGATTGGACCACGTTTAATAAAAGAAATGTATTGGAATTAAAATATTTTGTGTGATATAATTTGTAAGAATTATTAGAAACATATTCAAAACTTTAGAAAAAATTAAGATAGAATTTTATAATACTGCCTCTGTTATCATGCATATATATAAAACAAAAAAGTTACTTACCTAAATATTAAAGAAAATAATTAAGTACATTAAATTTTACTAGTTTATTAAAATATTATTTTTGTTTAAAAATGCATAATTTGATGATATTAAATAAAGGAAAAGTAGTTAAAATTTGCTTATATTTGATGCAGAAAAAATGTGACTCTTTTTTTTTTCTTTATAAACGAGAAGAAGGTAATAAGAGTTTGACTTATAACTTTTTATAGACATTTAATAACAATTTACATAATTGTCATAGTTGTGTATGGTTTGGGCTTAATTGGGCTATTAAATATTTTGTTACATTTCTTTTGTGATGCATAATAAATATATATATATATATATATATATATATATATATGAGTTCATCTTGAATACATTTTTAAATATTTAATATCAATAGTAGTTAGCGCCATGGTTTGTATATATGGGATAGTGTTGGTGTATGTTTAGAAAGTATATAATTGAGAGATGGTCGATGTCGTTATTGATTGTGCATACAATATAGATAGATTACTTACGTAATGTTGTTACAATTGCAAGTATAATCAGAATATTTAGACAACTACAGTATTGGAAAGAATACCAAGAGAGAGTGACTACTAACGGTATATTATCTCTAGCTACAATTGACCAGACTATGTGAAGTATATTATTATCTTTGAGAATAAGAAAATTTTGAGGGTCAATGGTGGCATGTATATAAATATGTATGTGTGTGAAAATGGTGAATAATCTTGTCAATATATTTTAATATTGTGGTGAAAATGCTTTAAAAAGTTTTGGTGACTACTACCTTAAGTAGGATTTGTTCTTATATATAACATATTTATGTTTTTAATATATAGAAAATGGACCGATTTTATATTAATTAAGATTGGATGTATGACAGATGTTATAGTGATAGACGAGGTTTGAAAAATAATTTTGTAAATGGGTTGAACAACTTACTATTAAAGTCTGTTAACAACAAACTTACTTGAATGAAAGGCAAACAAGATGTTCATGCAATAAATATCATTGTAGACAAATTTTTCCAATTGAAGTGGTTAAGTATCATCTTTATAAAAATGGTTTTATGCCTAACTACTATGATTGGATTGATCATGGAAAATACTAGCACATGTTAATTACAATTACATGGGTCTTTCAAGTAGTGTTTCAGATGTGCCTGAAGGTGAGGATGAACATTTTATGGAAATGAATGACATGGTGTTTGATGTTCTTAGACAACATGCAACATTTGAATCGTCAAATTTAAATAACATGGATGAGCCTCCAAATGAAGAAGATCGACGATTTTATAATTTGTTGTTAGAGGCCAATAAGCCATTGTTTGAAGGAGCAACAAATTCAAAACTATCGATTTATGTGAGATTGTTAGCTTGTTAGTCTAATTGGAATGTCCATGATCAAAATTTGGATTTTATTACAAAAATCTTATTGGATGTAACACCCACGAAGGAGAATTTGCCAACAAATTATTATGATACTAAGAGGTTAGTGTCCAAGTTAGGATTAGAAGCTAAGAGGATTGATTGTTGTGTGAAAGGTTGTATATTCTTTTATGATAATGAATATGGAAAAATGATAAGATCTAGTACACCAAAACATTAAATTTATAATACAACAGGAGTTAAAATTAGTTATTTATGGGTAAAAAAGTATTATTTAAGTTTATCAATGCAAAGTAGAAAAATCCAAACCAATACAATCTAATCATAAAAATCAAAACATAATACAATCAAATCATAATACAAAATAATCAACCACTAATGATCACCAAAACCAACAGACGACTTATGTTGTTGGTCATCAATGATGTTACCTTGCACTTATTCATTTTCTTACACCTAATTTTGTTGTTGTTGAAAGATATTTTGTTTAGTCATTTTTGTAGAACGGAAAGATATAGAGGACTACACTAACAAAATTTTGCAAGGATTGCAATTGAGAACTTATATGAAGAATCTATTCCTCATGATACTTTCTATCTATTTTATGTATTGTGTTTTGAAATGTGACATGTTTGGCCACTTGATCAACTTGATTGATGTTTCTTGGTGGGTTTGTCTTGGCAATGGGAGCTTTATATAGAAGCAACATGATGGTAGGAGCATGAGCCCTTTGCAAGTTTCTAAGTTTTACCTTTCTGCCTATGTTGACTCTTTGAAAGAGTTTGGGTGGAACATATTTCTGGTTAAAGAAAATTTTCCAAAAGAATTCCCCATCTCCTCATTTAAAGCTTCTAATGATTTTGGGTAATGGTTTTCACATGAAAATGTTGAAAGGATAACTAAATCTTGCAACTTAGTACAAGCTTTACATCATAGAATTAACGAGAGCCAACAACATTATGATCAACTTTTGTCCATCGATTTGGCCAGATTGATAAAACTCATCCATTGGCTTAGCCAGATTGATAAAACTTTTGTGTATAAGTTTAGTCGAATTGATAAACTTTTGTCTACCAGCATGGCCAAATTGATAAAATTCTTATCCACAGACATGACCATATTGATAAAGCTCATCCACCGACACAGATGGATTGATAAAACTCATCAACGGGCCTTGTCGGATTGTTAAAGATTGTGTACCAGCTCGACTAAATTGATAAAACTCATCCACATGCTCGATTAGATTGATAAAACTCATCCACCAGCTCGGTTAAATTGATAAAACTCGTCCATTGTCTCGATTGAATTAACAAAGCATTTATAATAAGCCTCGCCACCAGCTTGGTCGGATTATTAAAAGGCTTATTATGATTAGCCTTGCAAAACCTAATTAGAACTGTTTAAAATTGTTACAGATTGTTTTGGATTGTTAGGAACAACACATAAAACTATTTAGGTTCTTTAATGGATAAACCTCTTCAAATAATCAATTTGAGGTTGGAAAATTGTGTACCGTCATAACTCGGTTAATGATCCATTATTGAGATTAGGCCATGAGATATTCATAATGGACCGATAGAGCATGGGTTTGTGTACCATTAGTTAATTTGACCTCTCTAATTAAAATAAGATGTAATTAATCTAAATAATCAGATATAATGCCTATTAGTCACTAATACAAATATTCAATAAAATTATAAAAGATAATTGTTTGTGTTACTTGAAATAGATTGAAAAAAAATACAAACTTTAAAAATTAGATAACTTTAGTTAAGATTCAAAACATAACGAATAAATAAACTTATAAAATACCTCATAGTATGAACAAAGAGACACTTAAGCTCATAGTCTTAAAATCATTACTTTAAATTCAAACACACTAACATAATAAACTTTTACTATATTAATTTTAGTTATAAATTACTAACTTTATCATTTATTAAGAAACAACATTGTGTCACTTATCATGATAAATGGATTATACCTATCATAGTATTTATGTTTTAAAAAAAGATAGCCTATTTTACATTACTATGAAAATTATATCTTAACTATTTGGTACATCAATATTCATAAATTATATGCTACATGTTAAATAACATAAAAAGAGAAAATAAAAAAGAATAAGGGAAATTTACTAAATGTTTAGGAAATGTAAGTTACAATGGATAAACCTGGATAAGAATTAAATCAAAACATTTAAAAGTACTAAATAAAGGGAGACAACATTCAATCCTCCGTCATCAATGTAGGCATCTAGGAAATTATTAAGATAAAAGAGATTTAAGAAGTTTATCCAACAACAAATAGCTAAGTGAGTTTACAACATGAAGTCTGAACTTCTATATTCAAATGCTAGAATATTAACAGATACAATCATTCCTTGAAATCAAGCATTTTGTTTAGTGCACTAAGATAGGCCTCTACACTGGAAACAACAACATCTACTCCTTTTCCAATCCCACTGTAAAAAGAGAAAACGTGGAATATTAGATGTGCATGTGCGGAATCAATAAGAAAATGATATACTAAAGCAATCAAATTTTGATTAACAATACCTAAATGTTGGATAAACAATGTTTCCATTTAAAACAGAAGTAGGTGAGTGTGCGTTCTCTTTACCAATTACAACATGTATAGTTGCAATTGCATCAGTGCCTCCTGTGACTGTATTTAGTGAGTACTCAAGTACTTTCACAGCTTCCTGCATTAAATATTAAATTTTGTAAAATTCCTCCATCAACTAATAGTTTAGTATTTTGGGGTGTAGAATTTTAATTTGTTATGAGTTTAGCTTAATCTTCTCATATGTAGCTTTTTTTTTTCTTTTGTTAGCTTAACATATTATAAATAATTGATGAATGTTGTAAAAAGTAGAAGCTTGGATAGAAACATAATTCTTCTTATATATCTTTTTGAAGGGGTTATATTGTATCTAGTTTAGAGGGAAGAAGATGTGTGTAGTAATATATCAATACATATTCTTTCATATATAAATATTTTGTATATGGGTTGGAAGAACCAAAGGTTTCATTATAAAAATATATTTTTTGTTGATGAAAAAAACTTAATTAAGATATCAATATTCATTATGATGCAAGACATGTTATTTTTATATATAAAAAAAATCTTTGCATAACTTGGATAGATACTTAAGAAAATAAATTAGAAAAGGACTATAATTGCTAGCCTATATATTTTCCATGAAAACCCTAATCTTTGAGAAAAGAGAAAGTTCACAAAAATATTGATTTTTCTAAAAGTGAGTCCTTCCATACGAATAGATTTCAATTAGAATAAATGCTTATATATAGTAAGAGACATAATAGAAACGAAAATAAAAATAAAAACTTGGACCTTGTTAAACTTCATACCTTCACAATGAGATCGACAGCCTTGTAAGCTGAATCCACTGGTCCTTTTCCAACGGAACAAGCAACGTGTGTGCTACCGTCAATTGAGACAAGTTTGATAGTTGTTGATGAAAAATTCATAGTTCCACAAGTCACCTACGTTGATAGATGTTGATTAATTTATCTTCTTTTGATCTTTCTTTTGTATTGTATCAAACATGTAGTTTAAAATTAATCTCATTCCAATTTACCTCCAACCCACCAAGCTTCCAAATAGGTTCTGCATCAGAAACTTTATCTGATACCAATGCTTTAAGGTCAACATCAGTAACTCTCTAAGGAAAAAAAAAATATATTTGAGTAAAAAATTAGTTCAAGATGACCAAAATGAATTCACACTTAAAAGACATAATAAAAAATAACAACAATTGTAAAAGAAGTTTTGGTTTTCTCTATCAATGCTTCATACTCTGGGATGCTTTTTATTTATGATTAGTAATTAATTTAGGGTTATATGTAGGTTTGAGAGAGAGACTATGAAAGGAACATATGGACATAATATTTTTTTTTTCTAAATTGAGTTCATTTATAAGTTTTCCAAACAAAAATATATTGACCTTAAAATAGATTTAGTGGGTTTAACTATCTTTATAATTTCAAGTTAAATAAGAGTGAATTAATCTTCTTGTGTATGCTAAAATTCATGAAATAATCCATATGTACTAATGCTTCTAAAATTTTTTCGTTTGATCCGGATTCTTAAGGAAAAAAAAATAGATAAATATAATTAATATTGACCAAATTATTTTTTGGAAATAGACAAAGTTAATGTTAAAGTACAACAAGCTATATCTTATATTCACAAATGAAAAAGAAAAAAGGAAACTAATTATTAACCTTTTTTTTCTCAGCCATTGCTTTGAAGTTTTGAAAAACACTCTCAACTTCATCCTCCTTGAGTTCATAACCAAGCTGAAAAGGAAGAAAATAGGTCATGAAATAGAAAAATGGTCCTCGTGCCTTTGAGTATATAGCACAAAAAGTTGCATACCTCTTTAAGTCGATTTTTCAAAGCTTGGCGTCCACTAATGGATGTGGAAGTGTAAAAGAAGGAAAAAAAATAAGTTATAATTTGATTGTATGAAATTTAAGATAATAATTAATTAATAAATATTACTAAACTACAAATAAAAATAATAAACCATCAACTGGTACACCACACTGAAACAACTGTTTTATTGACAAAAGAAATTCTTTGATTACAAAAATAAATTCATTGATTAAGGCATTTTATACGAGAATAGTTGAAAAGTTAAATTACTGATCACATTATATACTCCTATAATACTATCACGTTTCACTTTATTTATCTATGATTTTAAATTGTTTTGAAACTAAACATCACCATATACTAGTATACTAGTAGTAAACATATGTATAGTATTCATGTACAAGTAAGTATTTATAGCCTATGACATGGTATACTTGTTTTAAGCTTCTTTATTTTTTTAATCCGTTCATTTTTCATAAATTTTTCACTTATTTCATGTCAAGCATTTGAAGTTTTTTTTTTTTTTAATGTTTCATGGCTATTTTCTTAAAATTTTCAAAACAAATATAAATAAAAAATGCACAATATTAATAACCTATACATTTTTACGACATCTAAATATTAAATATACACAGAAATTGTCTATACTATATTATTATCAATAACTTATAATTTCGATATCCCCTATTTGGAATTGAAAAAATAATAAATGAATTGATAACAAGAAAATTTCAAGATATAAAATCATTTTAATATTTTTTAAGTTATAATATTTTTCTTATTACAATATACACTGATATAAAAGTCTATTGAATATTATTAAGTATAAATTATTAGTAATATCAAGATAAAATATTACATATTTTCCGAATCTTATACCTAAATAACCTAGGTTTGCTTTTCGGGAATTCTTATAAAATTATTGTTATGAATTACAATTCCATTGATATATATATATATATATATATAAAAAAAAAAAACTTTACAAGCACTTTATTCTAGAAAGTTTCATCCTATTAGGCGATTATCTACACTACAAGTCCTCATTTCACAAAATGGGACAAAAGAGTTGTGAGAAAATGGCATACCTTAGCTTGCCTAGTACCAAATTAACTCCATTGGACCTTTCATAACCAATATCTTCAGGAGAAAGTATTTCATATGTGCCTCTATGCTTTAACAATCCAGCCTACAAAGCAGAAATAATAATTGAAAAAAAAAATAACAAGGAAAGGTTTAGTTACACTTCATGAGAGGAATCAAATGTATAAAAGGAACCTGAATAAAGTTCTGATGTAAACTGAATGAGTTCTATGAGGACTATTTGAATGAATTTAATTTAAAAGATTTTTTTACTCAAATGTCTCTTTGTTGAAATGTGAAATAGATATATAGAAATCATAACAGTTTATGTTCAAAGATAACAGGCACTACTAGTAAAATCACATATTAGATATATAGAAATCATATTATTGTATGTTTAAAGGTAAGCAAATTCAATAGGCATTAACAAAATAAAATGCAGCAGGGTGTCATTTAACTCCACTAACCTGATGAATGCCACTTTCATGGAGAAATGCATTATCACCTACAATAGCTTTGTGTGGCTGTAAATGCATACCAGAGCACTCTTCAACCTGTTGAAAAAAAAAAATTAAAAGTTTTGAACTGATAAAGGTTACTTAAAGGAGGAGAATATTCCAAAAATGAATGAATAGTGTAAAAATATAAAACCATCTTGCTAGTCTTCAGGATGTGCTTTGTATTAATTCCAGTGTATAAACCATTTAAAACATGATCTCCCCTGCATCTTAGGGCCATTACAACCTTGAATAAAAAAAATAAAAAAAAAATGAGTTGAATTATATTAAATAAGATGAAATTAAGTTGCTGAGATAATTTACTAACAATAATAAAAGGAATACAAGAGTAAATAATAGTAAATGTGAAAGAAGTAGTACGTCTCTATATATATGTCCTACTTAAACAAAATCATATATTTTTTCATATTTATAAGGAGATATATTAAATAATAAAAGGGATAAAAGTAACACATATATGTCTTAATGATTTTTAATTATGCAATAAAATATATTGACATATGTACAGTTATCCCTGCTTTAATATAAAATGTTTATTAGAACATGGGTAAGGCAATGTGCAATTAACTTAAACTATGCTCAAAATTGTTTTTGACAGTTTGTTTAAGTTATCAGCCACAGTTAACTCTTGTTTGTGATTTTTGTTAAGTATTTGGTCACAAATTTAGTATATTTGTGATTATTTATATTTTAAATTATGTATTTTAAAATACAATTTAATATTTTAGATTATATATTTGTAATATAAACTTTTTATTTTATAATTTAAAATATAATTTTTATATTTTAAATTGTATAATTCAAAATACAAAATAAACATTATATTTTGAATTCTACAATTATACTCTGAGTTATATAATCTAAAATATAAAAATTATATTTTAAATCTTATAATCTAAAATACAGAAAAGTAAGTAGAATAATCTTAAACAAAAAGAAGTGTAAGAAAGTTCATTTATTTTTTATTTAAACAGTAATTGTGCTTCGTGTATTGGGTACAGAAGAAAAAACATGGAAATGAAAGAAGAAACAGTCATTTAAATGCGGAGAATAATATATCCAAGTGATTGAATTCGCATTTCCACCCTTAACTAGATTTGTTATTAAAAGTAGTTTTTTTTTTTTTTAGAAGTGACTAAAATATTTTTGAATCCCTATTTCAGACTTTCAATAGGTATAAAATAATTTTGATCACTAATCCCAATGGCTATTTTACCCTTTTTTTTTTCTGAACTAACAATTTAATCTCTAAATGTTTTATAATTGGTGAAAGATTAAATGTGACATTAATTACTCATACCAAATAGTCAAGGAGGAGGGTTGGAAGTTTTCGTTACTTTTTATTCATTAAAATTACTAAAATAATATATAAGACTATGATACTTGACATCTTTACATGTCATTAAACTTATTTGACGTTGTTATATGGTATAAAAATTAATTTTTTATTCATTTACTTGTGTTTTATTCATATTTATTTTTTGTTATTCACTTGTATTTGAAAGGCATTTATCAGTAAATTATATATTAAAATAGAAAAAATCACTTAAAGTCTATAACATTATAGTTGTATTTTGTTTAAAATGAGAAGAAATATGAACACACAAAGTTCTTATTTTCCATATATGTTAACAAGTTCAAAATAACTTATTAGCAAACTATATATCAAAACAAAAGAAACCACTTGGACTATATTTTTTTTTCAAAACGAGGGTAACATGAACATATGAGATTCATATTTTTCATATTTGTAATATGAGTTCAAAAGTCTTTTTCAGCAAACCACATCCAAAACAGAAAAAACTACCTCAACATGGGTGTCATATATTTCAAAAAAGTTTCATTCTTTTATGTTCATACTTTCACTTTAACCTTTTTGGATCACAAACAGAAGGACGTGCTTTTTTACATAACATTAACTGTAGATGAAGATGGATGCTTATGGATGAAGTTTGTTTAATGGAACTAATTTGGGGGATGGATTAGGGAAGATTTGAGGGATGGGATCCTTCCTTTTTAAGTGGGTCATGACTTTGGAAATTACGAAACACCCCTTGTACCATCTTATTTTACAAGAATCAATTAGTAATTTACAACGATATCAATTAAAAAAATAAAAAAAATCTATAACATCTATCAAATCATTTCCAAACTTTCACAAACATTTCCCTCAAATTCCTTCAAATCTTACCATTTATCCATTAATCCAAACAACCTTACCATCCACACACAATCCACTCAAATTCCTTCAAATTCATTCCCTCAAATCTACTCCTCCAACCAAACAAAGTCTTAAGGTTCGTAATTTTCATATTTGTTAAACAAGTTCAAAAGTAATTATCAACAAATCCTATATTAAAACAGATAAAACTATTTGCACACAACTATCATACATTTCAAAAGAGTTTCATAACTACATACATCTCAACTTATTAAAATATTTTTTTTTCAAATAAAAATACTTTTAAAAACAATATCAAAATATTATTTTTTTCATATATATATATATATATATATATATATATATATATATATATATATATATATATATATATATATATATATCACATGGAAAAGGTAATTATTTTTAAGATAAATGTTTTTTTCTTGTAAAGTGACAAATCAAAATCTCAATAAATAAATAATAAAAAGCCCATGTGTCCTTAGGGACCAATCGAAGGTAAAATGTCTTGTCATATTTCAATCTCTCTACTAATCCTAAGATTCTTAAAAGCTCCCAATCGAGAACTGTATTACAATGATCTGAAGGAAAATATATTATCAAATAGCAAAATCCCCAAAAACTTCCGTACAAAGAAAGCATGGGCCCATAAATCTTGCATGCAAATCTCCATAACTTTGATAACAATTTGAGTTTAATTAAACCTTTTACAATTTATTTATAAAGTGCTGCGGATAAAGGAGTAAATATATTTGGGCCTTATTTCGGTCTGTAGTGCATTTAGCTAGTGGTTGCTAAAATCAATTTTTTAGTGTATTTTGTTATTAAGTTCTAAGCTTAGACTCCATATAAAATGAAGAAGAAAACTATGTCACATTAATTCACTGTATATTCTTCTGGTAGTAATTTTTAATCTCAACAAGTTAGTAAAGAGAAAATTTACATTCAATATAAAATGGCACAAAACTATGCTGAAATAACATGTATTAAATTGTGTACAAGATAGATGAATGATACTAACCTCTTCTAATGCAGCATTACCAGCCCTTTCACCAATCCCATTAATTGTTACCTCTAGTTGCCTTGCACCAGCACGTGCAGCCTGAAAGTAATTAAAACTTAGTAAAATTGATTAAGAATGTGTTATTGATTACATTATAATTGAGTGGTAGTGCATGTGTGCTCATAAATACCTGTATTGTGTTAGCAGTAGCATGTCCAAGATCATTATGACAGTGAACAGCAATAATAGCATTTTGAATTCCAGGAGTATTGGCTTTTACATCAGCAATCAGTTTTCCAAACTCGAATGGCATTGTTATGCCCACAGTGTCTGCTATCACCACAGTTGTTGCCCCAGCTTTTATAACTTCTCCAAAAATTTGATACAGAAACTCTCTATCTGATCTGCTTCAACAAAGATTCACTATATATCAACATTTTCACCCATCAAAACTCTATGTATATCCTTATGTAAATTCTTTGAATCAACTTCAACATTCATGTACAATGACTCTCGGTAAAAATAATTTTCTTTAACTTTACAAAAATAATTGTTAGTGTCCTCTTTTTATCAATACCTTGAGAAAAATAATTTCCTTAACTTAAAAAATTATAATACTTTTTGAAAGGAAGGCAAGGATAGTGTCAAAATAAATATATAATTTTCTTAACCCTTTTTAAATAAATTAGACGTCTACATCTTCAAATTTGTTAAGACATAATTAGTTTTTCAAATATAAATTATATATGTTAGACAGTTATAAAGTTTGTTAGCTTATTGATAGACATGCGTATAGCTCTTGTAGCCTATGCAACAAATTATGTTGTTGAGTGTGTGTAAAAATATCCCACTGTGCACAATATGAAATCAAGGGAAAAATAATATCAGTATTATATTTTGTAATTTGGTATTAAGAGCGAGAAAAAAAAAACTATGTCAATCTCAAGCAACATTTCCGCATTGTCTTCTTCCTCTCCGACGAAGATGTATTCGTTGTTCAACACATGAAGCCAAGTCGCTTCAATCAAGTTGGATCGAAGCAACTATTTGGTCTGGGAATCAGTGGTTCTTCCTCTTATCGAAGGGAATCTACTTGTGTCGCACATTGACGACACGGGAGCAGCACCTTCTCGTTGCATTGCTGAAGGCACGTTGCCAATCTCAAATCCAACGTTCGAAGAATGGTTTATAGTCGACAGATTACTCATAGGCTGGTTGTGAAACACAATGATGGTAGAAGTTAGCACACAACTTCTTCACTGCAAAACGGCACAGGAGTTATGGATGAGCGCCAGGGAACTTACCTGTGCATCAATGAAGTCTAGAGTCATGGTGGTTAAGGCGGATCTCCATCAGACTCACAGAGGGAATTTGAAGATGGAGGAATATCTCGCTAAAATGAAAGGAATTTCTGGTCAACTTACCCTTATTGGTGTTCCAATAGCTATTGATGACCTAATCCTGCATACGCTAAACGGTCTAGATGTCGACTATAATCCAATCATAGTAAAGTTGATAGACCAAGCAAATCTGACTTGGGGTGAAGCATTGTCAACACTACTTGCTTTTGAAAGCAGACTCGAACAACTCAATCACTTCTCTACACTCTCTATTTAACCTTCAATCAATATAGCTCACCGAGATGAACTTGATTCTTCAAGGAAACACTCATTGGAGAGAACTTATCAATGGCGTGGCTCGCATGGTGGACGTAATAGTGGTCGAGGAAGATTCAAAGGAAGAAGAGAAGGCTACAACCAAGGAGGAGGAAGGCAACTCTGTTAACTATGTGAAAAACCTGGACACACTGTAACAAACTGTTGGCATAGGTTTGATAAGAGTTTCCATACTCCATCAGAACAAATGAATCATTACAACTTTTCACAACAACCATCAGCATTTTATGTAGGGCCTTAAACGGTGAATGATTTATCTTGGTAGAGATGGGTTTAACTGTTGGCGCAAGCTCACCCACCTCTGACCTACTAAATAGAAGTTTTTCAAACAACATTGTATCTCATAAATTGATTGCCAACACCAACTCTTCAAGGATCTACTCCCTTGTTTGTTCTATTTCATGAGACACCATATTACAAAGGGCTGCAGGCATTCGGGTGTGCATGTTATCCATGCTTGAAACCTTACAACACACATAAATTTTAGTATCATAGTCAAAATTGGGTATATCTAGGACCAACACCTCAACATAAGAGATTCAAGTGCTTGAGTTCCACTGGTCGTATCTATATTTCAAGACATGTAATTTTTTATGCTTTTAGTTTTTCTTTTGTTGCAGGTTTTCTTGATAGAAGAGCATCATCTTCTGGAAATAAATGTATTATACCATTTATTGTTCATGACTTAGAATACAAACTAAGAAATGGACAGAGTGAGAACGCCACAAGAACTCCAATGGATAGTCAAATGGACAGTCATTTGTGTGCATCCAACTCACACACATGTGATTCAGTTTCAAAATCACCAGGAAACAATATCAACAACTCTAGTGCACCGGGAAATGTTTCACCAATGTTGAGCTCAGCCTACACATCATCAAACAAGCCAAGTCGTCATAGCCAAATCCAACAGCTAGATTGTGAGAACTTAAACGACTCTCTTCCTTTTGAAGCAGAGAATTTAGTACAACAACCAGTACAACATTAGATGATAACTAGGTCTCGTGCTGGAGTTTGCAAACCCAAGATTCCCTACATTGGTTCTATTGGCCAAAGTTTACACAACAGTAGCTTAGAGCCCAAAACAACTAAAGAAGCCTTTTCTACTCCCTGTTAGAAGTAAGCAACGTTAGAAGAGTTCTATGCTCTACAACACAACAAAACATGGGTTTTAGTACCTTGTGAAGGCAACCAAAAATTGGTAGATTGTAAATGGGTTTATAAGAAAAAAATCAAAGTTGATGGATCTATTCTTAACCATAAAGCACGACTTGTTGCTAAGGGCTTTCAGCAAGTTGAAGGTGTGGATTATACTGAGTCTAGTTGTTAAGCCAACCACCATTCGCGTCATCCTTAGTATTGTAATTACTTTCAATTGGGATGTGAAGCAACTAGATATGAATAATGCATTGTTAAATGGCTATCTTAAGGAAGAAGTTTTTATGAAGCAACCTGAAGGGTTCATTGATCCAAAACGTCCAAAACATGTGTGTTAACTTGTGAAAGCTATCTATGGACTCAAACAGGCCCCACGTGCATTTTTGATCGTCTACGACTCACTTTACAACAATGGGGTTTTCAGAACACTGAGTGACATCTCATTATTTTATCTTCATAATTCCATGCTCACTGTGGTCATACTTGTTTATGTTGATGACATCTTGGTGACAAGCAATGACTCAAATTTTCTCAAGGAATTTACTAGTAAGCTAAACTCAGTGTTTGCCTTGAAAGACTTAGGCTCATTATACTAATTTTTGGGAATCAAAGTTCTAAGGGATAGCTCAGGCTTTAATCTTAATCAAGGCAAATATATTCTAGATGTGTTGAAGAGGTTTGACATGACAAATTGTGTTGTTGCAGCAACTCTTATGGTTATAGGGCGTAAATTCCCAGCTAATGATGGTGAAAAGATGGCTGATCTCACTTTATATTGTAGAGCCATAAGCTCATTATAGTACCTTCTTAATACTCGGCCAGATATTGCCTTCTCTGTAAACAAACTTAGTCAATTTTTGCTGCAACCTACAGAGACACATTTTTAAGGAGTGAAACGAAATTTCTGGTACCTCAAAGGGACACTTCAACTTACTCTACATTTCAAGCCAATAAAACACATGAGACTTGTGGCTTTCACAGATGCAAATTGAGCTACAAATTTAGATGGTCGAAAGTTAATAGGAGGAGTTTGTGTTTATCTTGATGATAATTTGATATCATGGTTTTCACGAAAACAAAGAGTTGTCTCTCGTTCAAGTGGAAAATTCGAATATAGGGTCCATGGTACTTCAGAGATTAAGTGGCTAAATTCATTGTTAACTGAACTTGGATTGAGATTAAAACAACCATCAATGATTTGGTGTGATAATCTCAGTGCAAAGGAATTAGCTTCTAATCCAGTTCAACATGCCAGAAGTAAACACATAAAAATTATAAGAGATATAATTTTAAAGAGAGAAGTGGATGTTCATCATGTTCTTTCAAGATTTGAAGTAGTTGATTGTTTGATCAAGGCCTTAACGGAGGATCAATTTGAGAAGAATAAAAACAAACTTAGACTTTTCTATGCGTTTCAAGTTTGAGGAGGAATGTTAAAACATAATTAGTTTTTCATATATAAATTATATATGTTAGACAGCTATAAAGTTTGTCAACTCATTGATAGACACGCGTACCGCTCTTATAGCCTATGTAACAAATTTTGTTACTAAATAGGTGTATAAAATCCCATTATACGCAATATAAAATCGGGAGAAAAACATTATCAGTATTACTTTTTCTAAATTAGACGTACACATCTTCAAATTATATGGTCTTACTAATAAAAATAACAATAAATAATATATATATATATATATATATATATTAAATAAAAAATGATAAAAAATAAAATAATTTGACTACCATCTTTTCCTAAACAATCTTACAGTTTTTAATAATAAATACTAATTAAAACATAAACTAAATTATCTTATGAAAGTTCTCAACAACTTTTATCCATCGTATAACTAATTTTAACAATTCGATTATACATCGTTCAACCACTTTATACTTTATTTAGTAACTAACATTTTACTTTAGAAGTAGTCGTCCAACAGTTACTTTGAAAAAAGTCGAATATAAAATCTTGTTTTCCTATAAGTGTAAACAGACAAGATCCACCGTATGCAGACCCGGTTGTTATCTAGGGGCACGTGCTTGGTTACAGCTTTTGTTCTTTCCACACGTGATTGTCTATGGGATTGGAAAATAGAAGTTTGGCGCTGTTTAAAAAAACATCCATTTGACACTTTATTATATTAACAAAATATTATATATAAATAAAATAATAATATTTTATAATATAAAATATGAATAGAAGTGTTAAACTATGATCATCTTATGGGATTCATGTTAGATCATGTGAGAACATTTTAGCCACATTTAAAAATTCTGACACTACAATAAAATATAATCATTTCATAAAATAAATTATTATTTTATTATTATATAATATTTTATTAAATAAAGTTATATCAAATTTAATATTAAATTATAATTTTTTAATTTTTAATTAGTTAATGATAAGTATTTTGAACGCTTCTACTTTTTATAATATTATAATTCTATTTTCTAAATGATAAGAAATATTAATACATGATATTTTTATTTTTTTATATATGTTAAAAAAGTTTAAAAATACTTATCAATAAATTATATATTTAAACAAAAAAAATTATTTAGACTATTTTTTTAAAATAAGAACAATATAAACATGAGATTTCTATTTTCAAACAAATTACGTATTAAAATAAAAAAAAAACTATCTAAATATGAGTGTTATACATTTAAAAAAAATTTATAACTTTTTAAAAATAATTTCATTTTAATCCGTACTTATCAACAAATTATATATCAAAATTAAAAAAAAAAAAAACTAGATAACCACTTCTATATATTTCACCGTAGTTTTATAATTACGTGAATTTCTTAATTCATTAATATATATATATATATATATATATATATATATATATATATATATATTTTCAATGTCACGGTATCACAGGACTAATTTAAAAAATTGGTGTCAAAATATAATTTTTTTAATTTCTTTTACACAACATATATGCAATTTAACCTTACGTGCAACAAAAGAAAAAGTTAAGAAACTAAGGTTGTGTTGGAGTGTTGAAGATGTGTTGGTAATGGGAGAAAGTAGTGTGATCATATATGTAAGAGGAGAGAGAGGAGAAGAACCTGGCTGCATCCTCAGCGCCGAACTCGATGTCAGAACAACCCAAACTGCGAGCGAAAGCGACCATGCTGCGAGCTATTTGAAGAACCTCTTCTTTGCTCTTTCCGAGCTTGTACTGCATGTGAATGGGGCTGGTGGCGATGAAGGGCAAAAGCCTGGGCCTCTTCGCCTCCTTCACAGCCTCCCATGCAGTTCTAATGTCCTCCTCGTTGCACCTGCACATTGCAACAATCACCGGAACGTACCCATCATCGTCGCACTTACTCCCAACTTCCCGCGCTATCATCTTCACGGCGTTGAAGTCCTCCTGTGATGCCGAGGGGAACCCTGCCTCGATGATGTCCACGCCCAGCTTCGCCAGCTGCCGCGCGATCCGCAGCTTCTGCTCGGCCGTCATGGCGGCGCCGGGGGCCTGCTCGCCGTCGCGGAGGGTGGTGTCCAGAATGCGGACATAGGAAGGGTCCGGAATGTGGGCCGGGATGTACTCCGGCCGGGAACGCGAGCGAGTGCCGTTCATGGACGCAATTTGATTCAGAGGAGAGGAACTTTGGACTGAGGAAGACCAGGTTTCTCTTCTCATTTATAGTAAGTGACTTTTAATTATTTTTACTTTTTTTAGTAATATTTTTCTAAAATACTTTAACTTTTCTTGGTTATCAATGTAATCAACTTTTTAATAAAAATTAACATATTTAATTGCATTTCCAATCTAGCCTTTTTATTCTGTTCAATGCATGCATGGAACATTTTCAGATCAGAAAGTGGAAATTCAAACCGGAATAATATATTGCAAACGTGATCTGCGCGCCCATTTTATATTCAACATGAATTCTTTGATATCCACCTTCTACCTAACACGTTCTTTTAATAAGAAAATATTATACTTAATTGATAAAACAAACAAACAAAATTTTAAATTAAAATAATATATTGGGATAGGTTAGCGCGTATCTGGGGTAGAAATTAAAGAAATAAAATCTATTATTTACCACATGTTTAGTTACAGAAAAAGGTGAGATCTCCTTTATTAAAAATGATTTTTTATATAAAAACTCTTAAATTTTAAATGATAAAAATTATTATATTTATTTTTTTATTAAAAAGTATTGTAAGACCTACAAAAACTTACTTAGAATCTTAATTTTAAAGTTTACTATTAAAATAAAAATTAAATGAGATCTTATATTTTAATGGCGAAGAGAAACTTAGCAAAAGTAATGTAACATCGTAAAGTAAGATCTGCATTAAAGATGTCTTTTATAAATAAGGAGTAGTAATAATGACTTACATCTTCTATGAATACTTTGAAAATTATTGTATTGTTATAATAATGAATTAAGGCAATAATGTTCACGCAATGATATGGATCTTAGTGTGATTTCAAGTAAATTTTATATCATCCTGAATTGAATGTGACTTTTTTTTCACTTAATGATGATGGGAAATATAACTCAATAAAGCTCAATTCAACCAGAGTTAATAAGCAGCGGATAATAATTTCCCTTACTCGCAAGAACCTGTGAGGAGCAATAACAAATAATCGCAACAACAAAATACACTTCAGGAGGACACAGGAATTTTAACGTGGAAAACCTTCTCAATGTGAGAAGTAAAAACCACGGGCACAAGCCA
>Ga0209700_101369_pt1 | contig 50295 bp, 20 predicted proteins | sample SiratroredBW_FD_187528 | JGI IMG/M metagenome (GOLD analysis project Ga0209700, IMG submission 187528) | Root nodule microbial communities of legume samples collected from California, USA - Siratro red BW (SPAdes) (version 2) | ecosystem: Host-associated > Plants > Roots > Nodule | place: USA...
CCCCCCCCAACTTGCAAATCCTCTAGAAATAGTATTAAGATCTCCTAGAGTCAGTCTCTCATGTTCATCATTGTTTTGGACGTGGCTTGTGTTGTCCCTAGTAGTCCGAGATTGCACCGTGTATTCTTTTATATGCCTTTCCCATGCTAGCTTTGCCAACTGGCTTGTCAGCATATGATAATTATTGGTTTCATGGCCCCTATCCTAACGAAAGTTACACCATGTGTCACGAAGGTGTTTAAGTGTCTCTTCGGTTGGGAGGGGAAACCTTAACCTATTGGTCACCTTTTGATCTTTTAGAATATGTTTACATGTCACCGTAAAGTTGAGGCATACTATCCTCGTCAGGCACATTAATCTCGTCCTCACCCTGGATGACATTAGGGTTGTATATGGTACATATCCGTGCTCTCCTCGTCGGTGATGATTCTGACCTTCACCTCTTTTTTATCTATTCTCCCTGAGGTTGTCCTTGTATCTTGTCTATGAGAGCCTTTCTTTTGCTCTTTTTCGCTTCATAACTTCCTCAGCTTCGATGTGTGATGGCTATACATTAAATTTCAGTCATGGATTAGACTTTATTTTGAAGACGAGCCTTAGCGAATGGTTGGCTCGGAGTCCCTTTACAAAGGCATCCACGAACATTTCCTTATTCGACAAGTGAATTCTTATCAACACATCACATAAAGGGTTGAGATATTCCTTCAATGACTCCCTTTCTTATTGTCAAATATCGATAAGGTTTGCCACCCGGGGATGTTTAACCTTGTTGGTAACAAATTGTTCTGTGAACATATGAGAAAATGTCTAGAAAGAGTCAATGGGCACATCAGAGATCCCATTGAATTATTGCAAAATAATTCTTATAAATGTACAATAAACAATTTACATCAGATGATGTCGGACCCACCAGATATAAGCATTTGGGTTCTAAAAGTCTTTAAGTGACACTCGGGATCTCTTGATCTAGAAAAATGCATCATTTTTTAGACCATATAATGCGATGGGACTTGTTTCACCATTATCACCTGGGAGAAAGGTTGAGGGTCGTCAGGTGTGCAAGTTGGTTGTCGCACACCAGTTGTGAAATATGAGGTTCGATTTTGTAAGACTTGCTGCAGTTCTTCGTTGACTTTCTGGAGCTCTTCACGGACTTTTAAGGCTTCCTCCATTGGATGACGCGCTTCCTCTGCCTCTTATCTTAAATGTTCTTGCTCGATTTGTGCTTCTTCTTTCTGCCACTCTCGTTCTACATGTTTTTCGTTTGTTTGTCGTTTAATCTCCTCATTCTTTCGTTGTAATTCTTGCATGACATTCAAAATTTACTACAACATTGACGCGTTGTCATCTGATTCTATTAGAGCGAGTTGTCTACGATTCCTCATGGTAATATTTGATAAGTTTCTAAAAATCTAATCTTGTGAGGGTAGGAAAACTTTACTTTGTCCCAATATGAACACCAATTTATTATGATTCATAATAGTAATTTTAAGTCATTTTAAATAAAAGTTGTCCCCTTTCTTCAAAAAGTTATCTTTATCTATGATTTTTCTTCTCCAATTAAGAACTCGTATTCAAGTATTACGTATCTAGTCTAACTGATCACTCTTCAATACTAAATATTGAATTAAATAAATCAAATATCAGTTGCCAATAATATCAAATCTCCGATACAACAGATCAGTTCTTTATTTACTCATTTAATATCCTTGACATCTCATTGTTCTCATTGTGTTTGACTAAATACAATTCCAAAATTCAAAACATTTTACTAGATCATGATTCATGTTGAAATTTCAGCTTTTAAGAGTTAAATTTACAACATTTTTAGAGATTGAATTTACAGCGCAAAATAGTGTCATAGCTACTGGATTCAATTTTTTCTTGAATTTTTTTAAATTTTTTATCCTTTGTAATTATTTTAAGAAAAGGAATTGATAAAATTTATGGAAATTCAAATTCTCAAGATCAAAATTTGAGTGAGTTTTTACAATTCGATTTATAATTGAAAATTTAATTTCTAAAAGCTGAATTTTAGCATGTTATCCATTATTGTGAATTCGATTATCCAAAAGTTAAATTTTAAACATAAATATAAACAAACTTATTATGATAAATAATGTTGTCACGTGTTTTGCGATATTCTTTTTTATTCAAAAAGACAGCGAAAAAGTAAAAAATTATTAATTATATCTAGTTGGCACGTGCCAATTACAACCATAAATAACCACACTTCTTCCCCGTTTTCCTTCAAGCTCCAACATCAGTCCCCTTCTACACCATGTCAAACGACAACGTTTTCAGTCTCTTCTTTTTAGTTACCCTCTTCACATGCCTTGTCGCTGCTTTCGCCAACAATGGCCACATTTTGTTGCCGAGTCAGCTCCACGAGGACGACTCACTGGGTTCGACACGAGTTGCGCCGCAACCGACCCAAAGCTTAACCAGCGGCCGGTGATCGGAATCCTCTCGCACCCCGGCGACGGGGCCTCCGGCCGCCTCAGCAACGACAGCGACGTTTCATATATCGCCGCCTCCTACGTGAAGTTCGTTGAGTCCGGTGGTGCTAGAGTTATTCCTCTTATCTACAACGACTCACCCCGGAACCTTGACAAGGTAAAATCATGTCAAAATTATATTATAAAATACGTAAGGAATAATTAACACCAAATTAATACAAAAGTAAGTGAAGTGATGTTCGTCTTTTAAAATAAATTATATAAAAAATCAAAAGAAAAAAGTATAAATTTTAGTTAATAATAAAAGTGTGTCCTAATGACTACCACGTTATGGATCGAAGTAGTAATCAACTTTATCGCCTAATTATGTATTAATTTTATCCATGAAAAAATATGTATAATATTTCCAATAATTGTTACTCTTTCTTTTAAAAATCAAGACATTTTGGCTGTCTATTTGGGATAATAAAATTTGTTTAAAGAGTTTAATTTTATAAACGTGACGAGACTTATAAATATATTTTTTTAAAATATTATTCCTTAACCTATTCTGTTATAGGTTGACATTTGTTATAAAATACAAAATTAAAAAAAATAAGTTTTTAAATAAAAAATAGATTTTTATGATTTTATAATTTTTAGTGAAGAAGAAAAAACATAAATTTTAATTATATAACAACACAAAATAATTAAGAAAATGTTACAAATTAAACTTTAGATAAAACTAAGATGAATAATACTAGTAAAAGGATTTATAAATTTATTATTTTAAGGTTTTAGCATTAATTTAAATGGAGTAATGAAAACTGTTTGAAAAGTATTTTTTTTTATATCTATTTGGAGGAGAAGATAAAGTTGAGATCTTATAAGCTAACTTCCATTTTTGGTTTCATTTGTTGCAGAAATTGGATTTGGTGAATGGAGTGCTCTTCACTGGTGGGTGGGCTACATCTGGTCTATATCTCGAAACCCTTCAATATGTTTTCAAGGTACTTCATTATATTTTTCTAATAACTTTCTAAAGTGCATTAATTAATGTTGATCCATAATTTTCTATTTTAATTTTCAGATTCATGGATCAAATCCTTTTCACTAGTAGGGACTTGTGGAAGTAGATTTTAAAACAAAAATATGGCACCTTTTGATCTTGTAGTCTTGATTAGCATTGATATTTGCTAACAAAATTGTATCCATATTTTTTAGAAAATCTAACTTGCGATGGGAGGAAAGATACACTAGATGAAAATTGAATTTCTTTAAAAGGTTACGTTTTTATGTTTTTTTTCAACAAAAATAACTCATATTTTTATTTTATTTTTTTGCATTTTTCCTCTACTAAGTTGCATATTGGTAAATTAAACAGACTAATGCGTATTTTAATTTTTTAAAAGGGCTAAGAAATTATTTTAAAAAAACTTATGTAAATTAATTATATAATAAAGTTTAATTTTTTGAAAATTAAACTAAACCAAACATATTCTTACCACATAAATAAAAATAGGAATTAAACTTAATTTTTCTATGAATTAATTCAGATAAATGTCTGAACAAACACAACCAAACAAAACATTTTTTAGTCCTATTTATCATTTTTTTTCTTTTAAACTTGCTACCAATTTTGTTTTATATGCTGGCATTTATTTTTCTTTTATTTGTTTTTACTAAGGGATTGTCGTCAATATCTTCTTGTATGTTGATTATTTTTTGAATAATGCTTATTACATATTGATTAATTATTTATATTTACACCTCTTACAAACACGAGGCAAGGCCTTTATGTTAATCTGTACATTATTAATATTTTATTTATTGTTATACTCTGAATGTGCTCATTCATTCTACACATTATACGTGTTTTCTCCATAGAATATTAAAACAAATAATTTGTTTATCAATGAAATTCATGTTCATATATGTGTTTGTATAATTTAAAAATTATTTATGGAATTTTATTTATGTATGCAGAAAGCTTTAGAGAAAAATGATGCTGGAGACCACTTCCCAGTTCTTGGCATCAACTTAGGTGGAAACCTGCTAATAAAGATCGTAGCTGATGTAAGTTATCTTCATTGTCATTTTACATTAGGGGTGTGAAATGTATATGTTTCTAAAACTATTAATTATTATCAATATTTTCTCTCATTTTTTTTTTATTTCTTAAATTATTGTTAAAGTACCAATACAAGTTAATCTTCTCTCTTGATTTTTGTTACATTTTTGTGGTGTGGTGTATTTATGTTTTTAGTTTTCCTTGGAAACAGCTAGCTGATGTTCTTGAAACAGTTGATGCATCGAATTTGCCAAGTTCTCTTCAATTGTGGAATAATGCAAACAATGAAGGAAGTCTATATCAAAGGTAAGTTATCTGCGTTATACATTTTCTATCTCTGAAGAAGCATTGAAAGAACAGTATGAGAATTGCTATGAACTTTTTAATGTTTAAGTTCATATATTAAAAATAATTTTTTTTTCAATAAATTCATTGATCTACTATTTCATTTTGTTAGAATGAAAGATTAAGTTTTAACATTTTTTTTTCATTAATATAGATTTCCTCCAGATTTGTTGCCACTGCTGAGCACAGAGTGTCTTGTCCTGCACAATCATAAAGTGAGTTTCTATTACTTATTTATATAGTTTGAGGCTTCAATTATCTTATAGTGTGAGTTTGTCTTTTTTTTTTCTTGTTTTCTATACACTCTTAATAATTCCTTATAATTTTATTATATATTGTTAAATTCAGTGATGTAATATTAGTATGATTTTTACATGACAGTATGCCATAACCCCACGCAACCTTCAATATCATAGCAAGTTATCCAACTTCTTTGACATTTTGGCCACATCCACAGATAGAGATGACAAGGTATTTGTTAAATTATTGTTGTCTTGTCTTCATGTTAAACCTATTTTTCTTCATATTCTAACATGCCCTTAGCTTTTGGTTAAAATTTCTAATATTATCATTAATTATGATTTTAGGTTTTTGTTTCCACTGCACGTGGTAAGAACTATCCTGTGACTGTTAACCTATGGCAACCAGAGGTAATTTATAAATTTGCTTTAAAAGATAAACCCCATTTTTTATTAGTAATTCTCAATTTCGTAATTTAACAAATTTTATATTTTAATTATATTGCACCGTTTTACCAAAAAATGTTGCAGAAAAATGCCTTTGAATGGGCCACATCTTTGAAAGCTCCTCACACAGAAAATGCAGTTCGGGTTACTCAGTCCAGTGCAAACTTTTTTGTGAGGTTAGGACATTTACTTTCATATTTTCTTCCACTTTGTACTTCTCACAAGTATAAGTGGTTATTTCAGAAGGGTGAAAGTTGAAGCAATTATGTGATATTTTTCTTTCTTTTGTTGTACCCCTTTTGCTCTCTGTTTTATAGCTTGTATCATAGTATATTTTTTTTTTTGGTTGTGGTGATTGTGTTTGAACATGTATTTGTAAATGGTTAACATGTGTGTTATCTTGATGAATTTGGGAGCAGTGAAGCTAGGAAATCCTCAAACAAACCTAATGCTCAAGAAGTGCGAGACAATCTCATCTACAATTACCAACCCACTTACGGTGGAGCTGCTGGGTAAGCTAATTTTCTCACAGTATCCATTGCCTTGCACATAGCAAAGTTTTTACATAGTTTCTTTTTGCAACTTGCAGGAAAGGATACGATCAAGTTTATCTCTTTGAATGATTCTAGATGCAGGGAGTTTCATTGAGAGTGATTTTGTGCACAATAAATTATGAAGGGTGGATGCATTTTGAGGAATAAAAATTTGTGCACAGTGATGCTTGTAATATGCTCAATATATATCATGTTATTGCCCCCAAACCTTAGTGTGTTTTCCTGTTGCTGTGATTTTACCAGTAGCATGCAGTCTAAACTTATATCTGTATCTCAGCTGATGTGGAAATTACTCTTCAGAATGCACATGACCAAAAGAATAAAACTGATAGTAAAATTGTGAAACTTTCATTAAAAATTAATAAGAGTCAAGACTAAACATTATAGACGTCCCACTTCCTGTATACAAGAAAGGTCAGAGTACACATATCAGTAAAACTGATAAAACAGAAAAATACAGAAAGGGAAAATGACAAAACATAAGTTACAAAAATTATTGTTGTATTAGGTGAGTTGAAAGAGCTTTCCTGGTTTGAATGAATTGATTTGAGAAGAAAAGAGGGTCTTTGATGAAAGTGAGGTGTCTTTAATGCTTTTCCAAATAGTTCTCCAAATTGTTTTCGTAATTCGCACCATTACCAGAACCAACTGGTACACCATTCACACTTGATACTGTGTAATATAGTGGCTAATTAGTTGTATCAAAACATCTTTGTATACAAAACAACAAGCAAATAACGAATATTTAGTCCAACATAATCCATTATGTAGCAAAAGAATTTGATTATCGAGGACCCAAAATAATTATACGAAATTAAATACACATTATTTACTTTCCGTATGACCAACGAAAGTTGTCTTTTTTGCATAATATATATTTTTGGAAGCATTTATTGCTAGGAAAATCCGAGGATGAATACAATAGAGATGAAACAAAAATGAGGCATGAGCCACATGACAGTACCTGCAGCGGAAACAATACAATGGACTACCAACCAAACAATATAGAAGCTTCCTGAATGCAGTCAATCAACCAAATAATATCCAATACGCAATCAAAAAACAGCAGAGAAAATAACACCAATATTTAACGTGGGAAAAACCTCTCAAAAGAGATTAAAAAAATCCACGAAACGGTAAATGCTCCACTAATACCAAATCAACAGATACAATAAGTCTTTCTAAACTTAATCATAGAGCATATCAATAAACTCTTCCTAATCCTCAAGTGGTCACCACCAATGGCCCAAATCAACAATTAGGAATTTAACAAAGTAAGAGTTCAAGAATCTCTTTACTCAAGAATGCTCTCTGTTCCTGAATTTTCTGTGATTCAACTACAGCTCCAATCTCAAATCGCACCGGACAGAATGAAGCAGCATGAGTCACAAAGCTCCAGTAAAAATTTCAGGGCAATCGGAGATGTTTTAACCGTTGGATCGTTGAAACAATGAGTATTCACGCTGGCAGAAATTTGCTGCAGTTAGCAGCACTTCAAAGAATTTCTGGCTCTTATGCAAAACTCCGATGAGCAATCCCACCGGACAAAATGAAGAAAGATAAGAGAGGAACCTCCGGCTAAAATTTCAGCTTGATCGAACAAAGTTTCACCGTTGGATCGTTAGAACATCCAAGGTTGTTCTTTGTGAAAACGAAAACTGTTTTAATCTCACTCTCACTTCTTCACTCTAGATTTCGAAAAAATTAGAGAGAGAAGGGAGGCAGCAGCTATCATAAAGAAACATTTCATTTGTTGCCCTAATTGGAGTTGGGCCATTTGGGTTATTAGGCCTCAATTAGAGAGAACCCAGCCCAACACCACACACATAAGAAAATGACATCACTTTCCATCCAAAATCTTAAGACATTAGGTTAGTAGGTTTTCTTTTTTATATGTTACTCAACATTCTCATTTCTACTTAATGTGAAACTAGATTTACACTTGGATACCAAACAATCTCTTTCATCACACACAAACCATCGACTCTGATATTACTTGTTAGAAAAATTCGAGGTGGAAAACACTTGAGAGATGAAACAAGAATAAGACATAGGTGAGACCTACACAAGGGTATGACACCACCTTCAACCTAAAACCTTAATGGATTAGATTTGTGAGTCTTCTTTTTTATATATTATTCGATTTTCTCATTTCTAATTAATCGATTTTCTCATTTCTAATTAATGTAGGACTAAACTTACATTTGGATACTTAACACTTATTTACCACCACCATGAGTCGTTTTGTGCATTGTATGTTCAAGTTTTTTTTTTTTTAAATACTAAATATATTTAAGATTTTGTAAAGGAAAAAATTCTACCAACCATTCGTTCGTATCAAATTAATTACGTATTATTTATTTCTAATTTTTTAATTATTTCTAGAGTCACTGAATCCAATTATGATACGAAAATCTTACATTAAGACTCAGAATCATACAATTATATGGTTTAGGAGATGATATCATAATCTTTTATAGATATATGGTTGACTAATGATTAACTCATTAATCGTTCATGTATTATACTTCTGTCTATATCTCCTACAAAATATTGAGAGAAATCTCTTCTACTAATCTAAGTCTTTTATTCTATTTCTCTTTATTTCCTTCTCATTTGAGTCCAAATGCAAATAAAAACTAAGAGGTACAAGTAAAATAGTTTAACAAGTCTACTAAAATATATTAAAATTTATAAAATAATTAATAAAATTTGTTACATAAGAAACCAAACTACAAATTATGCGATGTTTAGTAAATTTTAACAAAAAACTGTGAAAAATAATATATTACTTAAAGTATTTGAATAATTCTTTTGTGGATAGATTGAAACTAAGTTCCTATTACTAGGGGTATCGTGGCATATAAATAATCTTACTTAGGATAATGAAACTAAAGAAAAGTATTGACACAAAACAAAAATAATTAATTAAATTAAAAATCATTTCAATTCCATTTTACACATATATTTTATTTTAAAATCTCTGAAAAAAAACTCCCAACCATTGGGAGGAATAAACCTTGTTTTCAGTCGAGTTGCATAGACGAACTGATTGGGTAGCGTATACTCATTCCCATTGGGCATGAAGACGCAAAGTGGACCCCACCAAATTCATCATCTTCTACCCTTCCCAAAAGCTACATCAATCTGATCTGGAACAACATCATCTACAATTGTTAAAATATCGCACGAATCTGGTCCTTTGATTTAACCTAATGAACAATAAAATCAACAGCTAAAATAAAGTTTAATTCTGAGTTCCTATGTGTTCCGTTTATAGATAAACATTTTCCTTTTTCTCACTTCACTCACTCGCTTCTCCAACATGTCAAGCGACGCCGTTTGGGTCCTCTTCCTCCTCGCCTTCTCCCTCTGCCCTCTTCCCTCCGCCGCGGTCCGCTCGGCGATCGTCCTCCCGAGTCAACTCGGCCGTGACTCGCCGTCCAGTTGCCCCGCTCCCGATCCCAGTCTCTACTACCAGCCGGTCATCGGAATCGTCAGCCACCCCGGGGACGGCGCCTCCGGCCGCCTCAGAAATGCCACCGGCGTCTCCTACATTGCCGCCTCCTACGTGAAGTTCGTGGAGGCCGCCGGCGCCCGAGTTGTTCCCCTCATCTTCAACGAGCCGCCGGAGAAGCTTCTGAAGGTAAAAAAGGCTTATCAAATTATTCTTGATATTAAGTTTCAAACAAAAATTTCTTAAGAAAATGATTATTTTCAAATAAGATCGGTATAAATATATGATGTTAACCAGCTTTTTTTTTTAATTAGTATGAGCTAGTTATTTTTTGTTTATATTCAGATTGAAAAGAACATTTGCAAGTGAGTTTTTGTTTCCTATAATTAGGAAAAAATTTAAAAGTATTGGAACAAGAAATTAATAATAGTAATAGTAATAATAATATTAATATATGAATAATGTGAGTAACGCAACACTTTTTTTGCATTGAATGAAATTTATTAAAAGTTACCCATATTTGTGTGTCTATTTCGTATTTAATAAATCACACTTATAAGTTTGTGATTTTATAATAAGTTTTAACAAATAATAAAAAGTTTAGTAGAATGAATTTATGAAAAAAAAAAGTGTTGTTAATACTTCTTACTATTTATAGTAAATAATTAATAACGAGGACAGTCAGAAATGTACTGTATTTAACAACTACTTTTAGTGCACTCTTTTTTTATTGATTAAAATTTATTTTAAAGTATAAAAATCACGACTATAGTTTCTTTATTAATAAATAGAGTTGGCAAAATTTTGTAATTTTGAAATAATAAAAAAGAATATATTTAAAATAAATGTGTTTTCATCAATTTTCTTATTATTGGGTAAATCACATGCTTATACAAGGCTAAACAACTTTGTCACCTATTTCATAACTAATTAACGATTTAGTATTCAACTGTCTTAAATGCATTTTCTATTTAAAGGAATTGAACACAATACGAGGTTTAGACACTTCTCAAACAAATGAACTATATTAAGTCAATGTCATGATTGGATTAGTAACATGATAATAAAATTAAGAATAAGAATATAAAGATATTTTGAGGATTAAAACAAAATAGCTTGCAAAGGAAATAAAAATCTTACTAATGTGTCCATTTTCTTTTCTTTCCTTTCTCTCCGGCAAGAAAAAAACCTGCTGAATTAGTTCTTGCTAACTTACATTTTCTTCCTATTTTTAAGTACTTTTACATATAGAAAGTCCTTGTAAGTACATAGTGCATTACTTTTACATATGGTATGAAATTGCAAACATCGCAAAGAAAAGAAAATTGTTGTAGATGTATGCAACATTGCCCCTATTTCTTTCACTAATGATGTAGAAATTGAGATGTTTTGCTCTCATTTGCAGAAACTCGAATTGGTAAATGGAGTTCTCTTCACTGGTGGATGGGCTAAAAGTGGTTTATATTTTGAAACTGTTACGAAAATATTTAAGGTATCTATTTATCTTTTTGTCATTCTCGTTAAGGGGTTGATATGGATGCAGATGTCAGAGTGACTTATTTCTTTTTTAATTAACCAGTATGTATTTGTTGGAAATTCTCTTTTCATCTGAGTAAAATTTAGACTTCTAGAATCTGGAATGTGAATAATTGGTGTAAGATTATTACTGTGGAATGGATAGCTAGTTTCTTAGTTGCTTTTAGCATTTATTTTATTTGTACTTATGTTCGATAAATTTGTTTTCGAGCTTTTGATGAATGCTTTATTGAGACATGCACTTTTTCAATTTTAGAACTTTATGTAGCAACTTATTTTTTTCTCTGCAGAAAATTTTAGAGAAAAATGATGCTGGAGATCATTTCCCATTATATGCAGTTTGCTTAGGTTTTGAACTCATAACGATGATCATAAGTCAGGTGAGCTTCTTTTCCCAAGAGGAAATATCTGCAGATAAATCAGGTGCTTGTCACTTGTTAGTATTTTTCAAGTTTTATGCTGAATGACTTTTAGGAACCATAATATAATTTTCTGCATTATTTGCTTCAAATGAATACAGTATTTATGTTACTATGTTGCATTGTACTGCGAACATTTCATTAATAATTTCTCTTGGATTTCAAATTCACCACACGTACAGTTGCAAAATTTGCTGTTATATCGATTTGGCAAATTTTATTTGTTGATTCTATGTTTAAACATTTTTAACAATATTCATGAAGTGTTGAGAACGTGAGATGAGTTGAGAACATTTTGACAATGTATTATTCTAGTTCTATTTTCTTTTTCTGTTTTTTCTTTTTTGAGGTTTTACTTATTTCTTTTTCTCCCTTATAATAGGACAATAATATTCTTGAAGAGTTTAGTGCATCAAATCAAGCAAGTACTATTCAATTTGTGGAGAGTGCAAACATCGAAGGAACTGTTTTTCAAAGGTGAACAATTTATGCTGATAATGTTTTTCTGAAATTGCACTTTGATCCCTAAATGGATATATAATGAAGTTGGGAACTGAGCTGTTAACTTAGGTAGCATTTGGCCAATATTTTTATGCATCTATTCTCTTTAAAAGAAGCTGGGCCGAACAAAACTTTAGAAAAGGTCAAGAAAAGAAAATTAGCATTTCTGTTAGTGAAGGAAAGACAAAATACAGAGCCTTCACAAAAGCGAATTGGTTGACCTTCTACTGTCAAGGAAAATAGAGGTCACCTTAAGAACTTTTATCAGTCATTCATTTAACATATATGTAGAGGATTGGACAATTTGTTTCATTGATATTTGATCTAAATCAGTGTTGTTTTTAATTTAGCAATCTTTTGCTACATAGAATATCTGTCTTTCAAATTTCTTGCACATTTCTTCACCGTAAATGATGTTTATATATAAAAGTAAAAACTGTTATTTCCATATGTTTGTTATATCTCTTTTATTGAGGGAAGTTATCGAACCGACTTTCATTTGTGAGGGAAAATTTCTTGTATTGACACGGATCTAACAGAACCATAAACAATTCCGCATAAGATATCAAAACACCGCTTCCAACTTTGTGACCTTTTCTCTTTATTTGTTGTTAATCTTGCTCATTCTTAATCAATACAACTTTGAATTTACACTTGAATTCCTAACCTCATTACTTTCCTCACTGATTGCTTTGTACCCTATCAAGTTTTTCCAATTTCTAAGACTACTTTCTCTTGGAGAGCACATTTGGGTAGTCAAATGCAAAAGGCATTAAGGCAAAGATGGATGCTACTGTAGCTAGAGGTTTTTATGCTATGTAAATTCTAAAGTTCATTAGCATTAGCGAAAAGCCTAATCAGTTCTTGCCTTATAAAGCATCATCGCATTCCTGATAGTTTTTGGTTTTTTCTTTCACAAGCAATGGAACATGAGAAGATGACAGTGACAAAGTAAATGTATTGTACGTGTCTTTGTTTGTCTGAAAAAAAAAATTAGATGAAAGGAAAGAATATGGGGAGCCAAGGGATAACTAAAACTGAGAGGAGGGAGCAAGATAGAATGGAAGAGAATCCAGAAGATGAGCAGTGACATAAAATAGGAAATTCTCTCGTTCCTGAAGATTTCCTCCAGACTTTTTTTAGTCTCTGTCCATTAATGATTTTTTCTTCCTCTACAAAATGATGGTGGTGTATCTTAATGTGTTAAATTTATAGGTTCAACCTTTTTCATAGAATAAATATGCAATAATCACTTTGACACTTTCTCTTTACTGCAGATTTCCTCCAGAGTTGTTAAGGAAGATGACTACAGATTGTCTTGTCATGCAGAACCATCGTGTGAGTTTATATAGTCAACAAATTATTCTTCAGCATGAGGTTTTTACTGATTTTTACGATCTGACAACAATTTAATTGTCTTCAACTGGAGTATTTTACTCTAACCAACTTGACCATAGGCAAAATGAATGGCTTGGTCCGGATTTTCAGATAAAATTGATTTGAATGCTAAAAATGCTAAACCTAGATGTTTGAAATTCGGTAATGTAATTTTTATCTGATTTCACATGTGTAGTATGGTATTTCTCCTGGAAAGCTTCTGGATAATCGTAAATTATCTAGTTTTTTCGAGATTTTGACAACTTGCTCGGATGAAGATGACAAGGTACTCAATGTTATCCTATCTTTAGAAGTGATAATGCTACAAGTCCGTCTTTTGGCATAATCATGGCATGTAATTGACTTCCCTCATAAAAGAAATCTAATAGCCTGTGTAATTCTTCCAGGTTTATGTTTCCACTGTACGTTCACGAAACTATCCTGTGACTGGCTTCCAATGGCATCCAGAGGTGATTGATAAATTTTCTGTTGCAGTATCATGAATTTCATTTGATATCCTAAATATCACGCAAAACTCTTATTATTTCAGCTTTGTAATGTCTTCATAAATGATGCTGCAGAAAAATGCCTTTGAATGGGGTTCACCACGAATTCCACACACGGAGGATGCCATTCAGATAACTCAGCATGCTGCAAATTTTTTGGTCAGGTTAGTGCTCAATGTGATAATATTGTCGCTCTTTACTTCCTCCTCATGCAGCAACACTTGTAGATGATTCTTCGAAAACTGGCTATCTAGAAAGTTAAATCAGTTTTCAAGAGGAGTGAAATATTATGCAATATGCACTAGGTATCTATTATTTAACCCATTTTAGTGGAGTGAAAGCTTTTATGATTACCCTTAAAGTCTCTCCTCACCTAAATAGCTACTTACTGCAAATCCCAACTTAACTACAGTTCTGAAAATAATTTTTAAGACACTCTTGCTCGTTGCTACCTACGAATAATGAAATGATTGAGCTTTTTTCTGCATCTGTGAACTTACCAGTGACTAACATTTTTCCACTTTCACATGTCTGGAGCCAGTGAAGCTAGGAAATCCATAAACAGACCATTTACTCAAGAATTGCTAGACAATCTCATTTACAATTACAGTCCCACTTATGGTGGGAAGGCTGGGTATGCCTTTAAAACTTTGACATCAATTTGTTCTATATGTGAAGTTACTGATGATAATGTGTTTATGCTTCTTGTAGGAAAGGATTTGATGAAGTTTATTTATTTGCTCAAGCCTAAATGCTGGAAAATATATTGTAAGCATAGCAATTATAATGAAAAAGGTTGTATGCACGAGCAAATAAATATATTGTGATGCAGAGGAATGAGAGTAAAATGCTTAACATTGTTCCAAAAGCTATGCTCATTCATGCTCTGTATCCTATTATTACCAGGTGTTTTAACCTTGGCCCTCTGCTAGAAATAATACATGGCTGAAGATGGCGAAAATTGGTAACTTTGTTTTAGACTATTTTCTGTTGAAGATACTTAAAAGCTTTTAGGATTATTTTCTGGGGCCAAAAGTATAAATTTGCATTGAAGAATGGTTTGGCACATGGACCATAAAGGGTGTGTCTGGACAAAGCATTGCACATTTTGGATTTTGAAACACACCTAATGGCCATAAAGAGTGATGTTTAAGAGAAGAAAGTGTATTTAAAGAAATATATTTGATTACAACATAAATAAAAGGGTTGATATTTGAATACGCAATAAGATGTTAACATTGTAACGCGCACTGTACAGAATTTGTTTCAAGCACTTTTTGTCCATCACAACTCACATATATAAAAATGAACACCTTATTCCTTGTAAATAAAAATGGAAACTACCAATTATTATCCTGCACGAAGCGAATAAACTTAGAGTGGATTTGGTCCTGGCGATTTAAAATTAGCTTTTGAAATTAATAAATTAAAAAATTAAATTAAATTCTATATTTACATTTGTTCCCCTTTATTTTGGCAATAAAATGCTATTTATTTCTTATCTTCGTCCAACAGCAAACAAAATTTAAATTATATTTTAAAATAACATGTAATGTTATCTAAGATGAAGGCGGATATGAAAAATAAAAAACTACTTTTAAGAATTTTAATTTATTAAATTTAGGAACTAACTTAATGTTATTGCTTAATTTAAGAAAATAAATTAATTATTTTGTTACTAAATTTAAGTTAGTTTTTTAAATAATATAACTAACTAGACTTATGAGGAGTATTGATTTTGATTGTGATGTGTAAGTTATCTCCCACTCTGAGAATAAAAAAGGCACACATTGGCGGGAAACAAAACGGGGGAAATAAGAACAAAAACCCCTAACTATCAGTTTTTCATTTTTCACTTCCCATGGCGGAGACCAAAACCCTAACCATCATTCACGAGATCCAATCTCTCGTCTCCGATCAACTGCAAGTGGTACACTTCTCTCTCTTTCGGAACTTCATATAAACGATTCACCGTTATTTTGTTACTTTTATTTGGCAGCGTAATTTTTTTGTTGTTCTCACATTTAAATTTCGGACATTTTGGTCGAATTCCCCCAAATTACTTTCTTTTCATGCTAAATGATTGGTCTCGTACGGCGTTGTTTTCTCTTTCAGGTTTCGTACAAATGGTTGAGTCGCAATTATATGGTATCGTCCGACGAAGCGAAGAGGTAGGCGTTTGTTGAAAAGAAATTGTGAAAAGCTTTCCTTTTGGAATTGCTTTTTGGTTTGTGTTTCATGTTATGGTTTAATGAATAGTTGCAATTTTTGTTGTATGTATAGGGTCCTTCAGGAGTTTGTGCAAAATCATGAGGGTGAGTTGGAGGTGGTGTATTCTTTGTCTGGTTGGTTAAAGAGCAAGGATCCTAGTTACCACATAAGGCTTGTTACTGGGCCAAAGCTTGCAGGTACTTTGGCTTTTATTTTTTTGTGTGAAATTGGGTGATCTAGAGTGTTGCTCTTGCACCTAACAAAATTTCCTCCAAAAAAGATATATGTGGGAAACCCAGAAAAAGATTAGTGTATTTTATTCATAGTTGTGTCACTGTGTAGTTTGTGCTCATTTATTCAATTTAAAGGAAACTGTTAGGATCCTATCCTCAGAAAAGGAATAATTCTTTCCAAGAACAAATTATGAGAAAAAAAAGTGTATGGAGCAAGCAAAAGAATGTACACAAGTGTACCCAAAGGAGCAGTCTCCTTTCACATTGGATTTCCCACTAATCTTCCCTCTTGTTCTTTCTTCTAATATTTACTTGTAAAGTCTGTTTGGGCAGTTCAGTCTCCTGCCTAATAGAACCAGTATCCAGCATTCATTGCTAAGTTTAGAACAAACAGAGCTGGAAGATGTCTGTTTTTCGAGTGAAATAGCAGTTCTCATTTAGTATCTCATTTTACAAAGCCTGTGTTTTTTGTGTTTTTGTAATTATCTGGTCTGAAACTTGGACATGCTCAAATTGGAGTGTTGCTGACTCAGCTATCTTGTACTAGCAGTTTGTCTATATTGGAAGACTGCCTAATCAGGAAGTTTCACTTTCCGTATGATGTGTGCATTTCAGTTAATCTATTTAGTTTACATTTTGAGAAACATTGTTATTGAATGGGTTTCCAAAAATTTTGCCAGTAATTCTTTGATATGAAGTTGCTTACATACAGAAATAATATGGGTAGCATGAAACTGCCTCCTTCTTTTTATGCAGAAGCACAACAAGAATTTGATGGGGATTGCTCAGTTCAGGTATATAGTGTGCAAGCTAGCATTCCAAAGGACCCAGCTCTGCTTTGGAATGCTGAATTTGTTCAAGCAGAGGAGCTCTTTAAGCAGCCTTCCTCTGTTGACAATTGTTTGAGGGATAATAGGTAGTTTCCATTACTGCTGAATATCTATGTAATTTGGTTGTGTGATGGAAAGTGTACATTATGAAAGTTTTAAACTGTTTAGAGTTAGTTATTGATTTCAGTTCATTTAATCTTCTACATATGTTTATGTGCATTACGACATGAAGATGTATCTTGTTCAAGTTATTTTTGGGTCGATTGAAGAAATTGTGTATGCTGTATGACAACAGTGTTTAAAACATCAAATAGATCTGTTAATGGATCGAAATTATCATATTTTAGTTTCGATTGGTTGTGTCATTATTTTCAGATTAATGGTCAGTAAGGGTATAATATCAGGTCTTTAAATGATATTGGATGGTTTAAGATTCGAGCATCAATGTTATCATTTATTGCTATAGCAGGTCAGAATAATTTCTTTTCCTTAAGAAATATAATATTTGTTACTGAAACAAAGGGCAGAAAAATGGAGGTTGAGAAACTCTTGGGAAAAAATGCCAAACAAGCAAGTCTTGATATTAGTTGGAATACCTTTTTCGCTAATTATTCTGATTCTATATGAAAATTGGACAAGAGATTTGGTGCCACTCATATTTCTGCATGTGTAGACCTGATTTGAGACTAGAAACTATTTAATAAAGGTTTCTTTGAAGATATTGAGGGGAAGTATTCAGCAAGTTAGCATCCTTGATATTATATAGTATACACATTGTCGGAAAGAAAACTTTTCAAGAACTACAATAAAAGTTTAGGCTTATAAAGAGAGTTTGGAAGTCTTTCCATTGATTATTTGAATGTTCTGGTTGATAGGAAGACTCCCTGCCCTCCTCTCCTTGTTCTTTTTTTCTACGTGTCTTGGATTTTGTTATCGCATTAAAAGTGGGGAAAAAGTTGCTTTGAAATTTGGTTTATAGGTTTTGTTTCAAGTGGTATATGGTTTTCAAATTGGAGAATCTTTGGCATTAAAATATGTTGACTTTTTGGTTAGGTAAAAAGGGGTGATTTGATTTTGCTATCTTCAATTCTTTTGCATTGATGTGAAATAAGTTAGCATGTTCCAAGATTTCAACCTGCAGGCAAGTCCACTTTTAGTTAATTAATTTCCAGAATCTCTTCAATGGTCACTAATTTAGTCAATGAAAATAGTTATATCTATATGAGACCTGCATGCGTCAGTATACTACTCATGAATAAGACGTAATATTTTCATTCCTACGTAAACGTTATGTTTTTGGGTTTCTTTGTGGCTAACTAGTTTACTTTGCAGGTTCTGTGGGATCTCCAATTCTTTTGTAAGACGGAATGTGGATGGCTCGACGGTGGTTTCTGCAGCTCCACAGTCAAAATCTGCAGTAGGTGAGGGACCAACAAAGAGTAACACAGTTCAGCAATCTTCTAAAAATACAGCACGTGATTCTATTGACAAAGTTGATGCCAAACCGCAGAATGTGATAAAAGAAGTCAAGAGTGAAATCTATAGTATAGGGAATACTGTAGCTCTTGATAACATCAACAAACCTACAGCAGATAAAAAAAAGGCCCTTCCCTTGCCCACAGGCAAAAAGAAAGTACCAGCTGCTAAAAGTGGCTCCGGTGCTGGAGGTTCATTAGCAAGCTTTTGGGGCCGTGCATCTGCAAAACCCAAGCCTTGCACCCCATCAGTAGAAGATAACAATACAGTTTCAAATCCTGCTGGTTGGTTTCCATTGCAGTTTATTCCATTCGCTTTGTTTAGATTTTCTTTTTTCTCGTGGTGAATGCAAAATAACCTAACAATGCTTCTCCAATATATTAATTGCCTCTTTCAGTATCTACTGGAAATGCCCAAACTGCTTGTGAAGAAGAGTGTGACAGTGGTAATGATGATAATCAAAATATCTCCTTGAGAAGGTCATCCAACAGGAAAAGAAGGGTTGTCTTTGATTTCTCAGATGAAGATGAAGATGATGTTGTCAATTTAGCTTCACCAGATTTCCCAAGTAAACAATCATCTGAAGATTCTAGACAAAATGACAAAAACACATCGGAGAAAATCACTTTGAATTTTGACTCATGGGAAGAAAATGAATCTACGGTTAAGGAAGAGATAGCAACAGACCAAAAGGCTCACGTGCCACTTAGAGATAATGTATCAGCTATCAGCAAGTGCACAAATACTGGGAAGTCATCTTCTGAGAAGTTGCAGAGTTGTGCTCCTGAAGCTGGTGTAAATGAGGATGGTGTAAACAAGGCCCCTCCTTCACCTAAGAAGAGAAAAGTGATGAAAACCAGGATTGATGAACGAGGGAGAGAAGGTACTTACATTTGGAAATCCATTTCTTTTACTCGGCAGCTTCTTTATTTCTATATAGCATACAAGCTTATGTATGACAACTATAATAGATTATTTTGGAACTTCTATTTTGAACTTAGTTCTTTATAAACGTAAACTTTTCTCTGAAATGGCATGATTTGAGGGTGATTCATATCAAAATGTTTGGTGTATCTCATTGACCATAAAGTTCTTTATGTTATATGTTCGTATTTTTCTTTTGTTAATGTTTTTTTTATCTCTTTAGTGGTTCAAGTAGTCTGGGAAGGGGAGGATACAGAAGTGAAGATACCTGACAAGGTTACAACAAAGAATACTGACAGTAAAACCAACGCTGCCAATAGGTTTGTACTAATCTTCCTTATCCTTCATGCATTTGAAATGAATGACTGGAAACTGCCTATACATCAATTGCAAAAATGATACCTGTTGTCCAATGAAACATAAAGGGGTACCTTAAGTTTGCTTTGTGACTTGCTAAGTAATTTTGAACTGCTTCATCGCCTTTTGACAGAAAAAATGTAGGTTTCATGGTATTGAAATATGTACTTAGCCTGTTCTTTTAAGGTTAATGCAAAATATTGCCAGGACTTGTGTGTCAAAACTAGAGTGACCTAGTTAGTTACTTGGCCTGTAAGCATTTTAAGGTTTATGCTTGTTGGATATCGATCATCCATATATTGAGAATAGACATTGCTATAATTTGAAGGTTTTGATTTAAATTTTGGAAACAATTTAAGACACGTTAAGTACTGTTTGCTTTTGGTCTCAGTTTTTTTGAGCAAACTATTTTTTAAGAACAAGTATTCAAACGTTTCTTTGGATTTTGGGTGGTAAAACACAGTAGCTATGTAAACTAGTACTTATTTCCTTGGCCATTGTTGGTTCTCTAAAAACTTGCGTAGCAAAAAAGTAGTTCACTTAAACTATGACTGGCCTTTTGAAACAGTGGCCTATGTTTTGGTCGTAGTTTTAGCTACTTTATTGCCATAAAAAATACCAATGACCCAAGTTATTTACAAATCGCACAAAAAAAGGATCACTGGCTGGCTTATTAACATAATCGCCGCCTGTCAAGAACAGTACTTGGAACGTTTGAGAACAGTAATTGTTAAGAAATTGTTACTTTTTTTTGTTTGAAACATTTTTTACAGATAGACATATTCCACCAACATCCTTTTAGAACAAACAACAGAAAAAAGAAAATACTGATTTGTTTACAGTAATCAAATGGGAAGTATAATTTTTTACCTGGAATTCACTGCGCTTGCTTACGAAATGGTTGTCCTCTAGCCAGCAATAACATTCTATGCAAACTCAAAATGACTAATTAAATGAGGTTTAACTTGATGATCATGACTAACTTTATTCATTGCAATTTCAGTGCTCCGGCAACTAAAAAGCCACCAGCCAATTCAAATGCTATTAATGGAAAAGAAGGAAACAAGAAAGCAGGAAAAAAGGATCCCAAACAGGGCAACATACTTTCTTTTTTCAGAAAAGTTTGAGAACTTGACAGAGTTACAATGTTCAGAAGGATCATTCATCAATGCTAGTTCCTTCATGATGTGAAGAAATTGCATCATACGTAGTTCTGGTTTGTAATGTGGATGCAGGATTGATTTCACTGTAACCTTTATCTTCTCCTCACTCACGCATTTGTTAGACCGGTACTGTTCTTCCCTGAATATATGTAGTTAAGGTACAGGTCTTGACACTATGAATGAGGCTGTTATTGGTAACTACTGGTTTTGGTTACTTGAGTTTCTAAACTTAGGTTAAATGAAACTCTAAAAAGTACAATGAAAGTGAAATAATTTTTGGTAGAGCAAAGCTTAACCATAGCATCATTTTTATTTAACTATTTTCGTTTACTACAGGCAGAAAACGTTGTGAATTAAGATATATCTAGTCTTTTTGCTTTAAACACAGTATAATCACAATAGGATTTGAAGATTGGAAGACGAATGAATGTTGACCATTGTTATTGCTTTTAGCGAATTCGCCCAGTTGTCTATTCTATGTATAGCTGTCTAATGTAAAAGCACAATGATTTGTAATTAGGAAAACCGGATTATGACTTCCATTCTACATTTAGTTAGGTTGCAGATGAACAGGTAATTTATCTCATGAATTTTAATAGGGAATGGCAAAATATTAAATGATTTAGTTTTTTTTTATAAGCCTTGAAAAAGCTCTTCCAGAATATATTCAGTCCAATTTTATTATTTCAATGCAGTTATAAAACAAGGATTTTAGAAAATATATCTAACTATTTTCTTGAAATTACTTCACCAAGTTATTGTAATTAAAATCAATCATATGAGAGGAATGACCATTTATTTGCTCAACGGAATCAATCAACTTGATGTTGAGATTTCAGAAGTTTGTATAAATTTTTAAGTTCCAATCTTGCATCATTGTAAACAAATACAAGAGTGATAAATATTATTTGTATGATAATTTATACAGCAATATAAAAAATTATAAAGATTGATACAAAAAATTGTGTTGTAGTTATATGCACATCTGAGAAAATTCACTCACGAATAACTTTGTCCATCCTTGTAGCCTTTACATCATGTTTCAATAACCATAAAAATATATCAAACGAGACTTTAATTTTTATAATCAAATTTTCAAACAAGTAAAATTGACAGAAAAGCTGATGAAAAAGTGGTCCAAAAAGTGTTCGTTCTACACAAATATGAAATTGGAATCTCTTTTTATTACTGATTAACAAAGAGGTTGAATATAATTAATATATAGTTAAGTTGCTTATTCATACTTTATTGATTTATATATTTACTTCAAAATCAAACTTCGGGAAACATTAATATCTAAATCTTTTTCTTATAACCTGATTGTTTCTGTATTAAATTATTTTATACCATTTTCATTTCACTCAAATTGAAAGTCTCCAATGAAAAAATTAAAATCCGCAATTTGCATTTATTTTTTGTTAAATCAAATCTAAATTAAATTTTTTTCATCGAAAGCATCCACAAAAGTGTATGGACATTTGTTGAGTGAGATATTTCGAAAATACATAAATGGAGTTTGTATTTACCAAAGAAGAGGGATTCGGTCATCTGATACGGAACAAACATTTTGTTTAATTGATTGAGAAAACATAGCAGAAAGGAAAAAGAGTTGCTACCCTATGCAAGTTACCAAATCAATGAGATAACCATATACACCATGATTTACAATCTTTTTCCCATCAATCTTTCTATTTATACTCTGTTATTAACTGTCCCGAATCAGGTTAGTTGGCTCACTCAATACGTACTTGGGTAGCTCATACTTTGCTCCTGCAAAACAAGTGAACGATCAGAACAAACACAGGGTGAAGAAGCTCAAATTCTGGTTTCATTTCCATGCACAAAGTCTGCTAAACATTTCCAAGAATTTCGTTCTCATCATCATGGTATCCCCAGCTAAGCTAGTTTTAACTTTTTGTACTGAATTCCACCTGTACATACCCTTCACATAAATGTTTGAAATTTGCAAATTTACTGACACCAACTGTGTTTTCTGAGGTGATAAATGAAGACTGAGATGAAACATATTATAAAGCAAGGATCTTTTTTGTTTTTAAATAGTGATATTACGTGTTTATGTAGCAGGGTAGTTGAGGTGAGAAAAGAAATGGTGGGGTTAGAGAGCTTTCCACCATAATCCCACAATAAAGGTGGGTGTCACATGATTCAACTAGCTATGGACCATAGTTGGATAATTAAGGGGAAAAGTGTGATAGAGCTGCAGGAAGCCCACTAGTTCACGGCATGATATTTCTCTAGATGCTATGCAACTTTACTTAATTTTTTTTATTTCATTTAGCCATATTATGATTCATAACTTTAATTTTCCTTTCTATTTGTAGATAATGGAATGCAACATGAAATAGTTACCTCTTTCATCATAGCACACTGTCAAATCAGAACTTTGGACAATTACTCCAGCACTATCCACAATCGCTTGTGCTAAAGTTAGATCAGCCTCGGCAGCAGCTCGAAGAGCATCCCAAATCTCTAGTAGCAAGCACAAAAATATATATATGCACTTCAATTAACTTAACTAAAACAATTAGGAATGTAATTAACCCAAAAATGAAATAAAGAGTGTATACAATCTGAACTTTTAATTAGGATAAGTATTATACTTTATGGTGGCATTTTTTAAACATATTAACATATGACACTATCATTGATTTTTTTTTTTTTTTTTCAGAAATAGTTTCACACACACTATCATTCCAAGTTTTTTTTCTTCTTTTAACTACAAAGGTGACATTTAGCTTCCTAAGGCAAGTAGACCCAAAGGAAACCAATCATTCCTTCTTGCCACCACTAGGGAAGTCAAATCTCACCTTTTTAACCAAAGTCAATCTGAAATTATCTCATTCAAAAGAACTTTTATAACTTTTTCTTGTTTCCTTGGGGCAAAGGTTTTATTCTGTTATGGATTCTTTTGGCAATAATACTAAAACATCAATTCAATCAATCATCTAACAAGCCAATTTTAATTAGTATGCTTTCATTCACATGTTTCTTGTCAGTCCAGTTTTCTATTTATAAAGCAAGACAGATAAAGCAATGTTGAAAATCACACATGAGCACCAACAACCAAACAGGATTTTTATAAAAAGCACAACATTTTCCATTTCTTCCTTTATGTAAATTGTAACCTTATCATCCTTCTTTCTTTCCAAAATTAGCTTTAAACAATGATGTAATAGCAAGACAAAATTAAAACTCCGCTCTTCAGTCTTTATATGGAGAATATCATTATTACCCACATGCTTTGTGAAATCTAAGCCTAAAGCTACATAGAGAATCAAAGTACAACTTAGAAAAAAAACTCTGTATCTGAGGCATCATATTTAATAGATTTAAGAATGGACAAAACCTTTAGCTTATGATATTCGATTAGAGAACAAGAATACAAGTTCCAAGGATGATCATCCAATCCTCTCCCTCTCCACAAATTGCCAAGAGAATAATGGTTCCCAAAAGAGAAAAACAGCCATAACGCAATTATTAGAAAGCTGTTCTAACCCAACATGAAGTATTGCATGTTTATCAACCTGCTAAGCTCAACCTCTACTGCCTCAGGCCAGCCATCTACTCCCTTCAAGTTAAAGTTTCCTGTCCAACTTTTTCCTGATAAAAGCTCTCCAATCTCATTGCTAGACATTGCACCCACATGTGAACAAACCATAATACAGACTCTCCAATTAGGAGGTCACACTTTTCTGCTGTCCCTTTGAAAAATTCTCAGACAAACAACATTTTCAAAACAAATTTCTTGGTAAAGAAATGACAACCCATAATTGATCAGCTTGTTAGCATTCTCTAACAAGAATATGAACAAATGGAATAACCAGTTTAGTTTGGGATTACAAGCAACAAACTTTGGTTATTGTCAATTTACATCTTCAAAAATTACCAACCCTGCTGCACAACATCCTGGCTATGAAGATAGAGGTTTCTAAGAAGATGATTGTGTTAGACGAGAATGAGGCAAAATAGCAAGCTATAAATAACTAATTTTAATAACTCAAGAAACTAAAAAATATAAAATAAAGAAAATGGAAAACTGCAGCAAACTATGGAATTGAACTGATTCATTTTAAATCAATCACTTCCACTTAAACTACTTTCCTTCTAAAGCCAATATAATCTGCAATAGGCCTTTAAACATTCCAAATATGGTTATTTATCAAATTGTGATAATACCTTTCCGGCCACCATAGTGAGGAGCTGTGTCCCAAAATTCATCACGTAATTGTGTTAGCTGAGTCTTTGTTATGGGCTGAGGATGCTTCCAAGGCTTAGGCTTCCGGATCTTTTTTACTGCACCTGTTATGTTTTTGTAAATGGAAAATGATATTAAACGTAAAACCTGAGCATTGTCATCAGGAACAAGCCACTACAAGGATTGTTTAACACTGTGGAGGACGTAAGAAATGAAAAGTCTAACCACAAGCATTTGAAATAATGACTACCAAGAGTTCAGATTAGCAACACAACAACAACAGCAATACTACGAGAAATGAAACAAATAGAAGAGTATGTGCAGCACCATCTTATTGTTTGCATCCTTTTTTGTGGTTAAAATTTAAGACGTCTTTACAAAGAATATTTTTCCCTTCAAGATATTATATCAGCACTACCAATACAGAACAAATTTGAGGTAAGACTAACAAAGAGTTTATATCACATGGCTCAACATTCGGGTCAGGTGAAAGTGCGTGATGAGAGAATAGGCCTTACTCAAGTCAGGATACTCAGTTGGCATCATCAATAAAATCAAAGATTACTACTAAATAAATCCATCAATATACTGTCATAAATTTAACTTTCTTTGTTTTCTAAAATTCATAAAGCAACAAGCTTATAAACTTGCTTCACTCAAGCACTTTCAAATGTTTACACCAAATTACTGAAATTCAGCCAAAACCTCAATCATCTAAACTATACCCAACAGCAGTAAGGTCCATTCCAATACCAACTATTCCAACCACAATTCAACCAACAAAAACTCAGAGTCTTCTCATTCGAGCGAAACTAATTTTTTTGAAACTACAAATAAGAGAAGGAGACCAAGTGTTCTTGGTTTCATGTTGGCTTATCCAGAATCATGCTGAAAAACTCAAGTATCATGATTTCCACATTGAGAATTTGAGAGTATGTTTTGACACTCAGAAAAAGAGAAGCTACACAGAGCCGCTTCAGCTTAGAAGTGAGAATGGGGTACATCACCTTTGATGCGAAGCTAAATCAGAATTCTAGGTCGAAAACTGATTGAGTTAAAGCAACTTTAGCCTTTGCGTTCAATCAAAATAATTTATACTGGATTTTACAACTACTATATTTTAGAACCAAAAACATCCAAACACGAATCACATCACTTCAAAATCAATTTTGCAATACTCGCCCAAACACGCACCAAACAAATAACTTGAACTTACAAACGAAATCAAGAAACCATGTGGTGTTAAATAAGTTTGGCACACCATTCCTAACTCTTACCCCATAACATCCAACAGATTAAAAAACATGACAACCTACGAAAAAAATCGTTTGGAAAAACAAGCATGAAAAAAGAAATGCTCCAAACTGTTTCACAGGGTAGGATTTTCATTATTCAATACAAAATGTGGTAAAATATCCAAAACCCAGAAAACAGATTTGTAATTCGTTTGCCCTATGCACCTTATTTCTTGATTTCCTTCCCTTCGAAATTACAATTTTACAGAATCCCCCAGATATGATCGTTCGCAAGTATCAGCAGCCCAATAAACAACAACCAGAAAGAACGGATTTTGACACCGACCCAGAATGAAATTCCCAAAGATTTAACGAAAAGGGAATGCAAAGATGAGGTTTTGGAGAAATCAAAGGAAAGGGTGGCTCACCATCAGGCTTGGATTGTGAAGATCCAGCACAACCCATCGCAGAAGGAGAGAGAGGAAGAGAAAGAGAAAGAGGGATGAAAGAAGAAAGAAGAAAGGGGATTGCTTGTGAGTGAGATGTGAAGTCAATGACGTAGCTTTGTCACGGTAACCACTGCAGTGGGTAACGGTAATGGCTACACTCTCACCCAATAAAACCTACTATTTAATATCTTAAATAAATTTTAAGTCCATCATAAATAATCTATATTATACTTTTAATTCTTAATTATTTTTACAATATTGAATTTAATTCAAATTATGAAAAAATTGATTACAATCATACGCAAGACAAAAATATTATAATTATTATTACTATCTATATTATTAATAAAGAGATATCTGATATTTTTTATATTATTTTAATTAGACAATTTATATTTTTATTTAAATAAATTTTATTTTTAAAAATAACAAGTATATAATTTTTAATATTATTTTACAAAATTATATATATATATATATATATATATATATATATATATATTAAATTGTATTATATTTTAATTAATTATTCATAAAACAGTTATACTAATTAAAAAATTGTATATATTTTAATGTATTAAAATTATGCATATGCTTTAAATAGATAATTTTACACTTTAATAAATAAAAAATAATTTATTTAATAAAATAAATAATTAAATAATTTATTTTTATTTTAAAATAATTAAATAACTTTTCAAATTTTCCGTTCATATTTTAAATTTTTATTTTATTTTCAATTACATTTTAAAAAGTTAATAAAAAACTAGAAATCATTTAGGTAAAAGAAACTCCACATACACTTCAATAGTATAAATACCAATTATTAATACTTTTCGATAGAACAATATATAAGTCGTTCTAATTTTTTAACTACTGTTATTAGTTTAATTTTCTTAGAAAATATAGAGACACTAGTTATATATAAAATAAATGATAAAAATTATATTTATATCAGTAATCTATATTTATATATAAGAGATTATATAGTATACAAAATTTATATAAAATTATCTATGCTGCCAAATATATCTTGTATATATAAGTTACGTACCTTTTAACTTTTTAAGAACAAATTCATTTCATTCTTGTTTATTAATATTCAGATATAAAGTAAATAGAAAATAAATGAAAATATTTTTAAAAGAATTACTTTTATTTTTATATTTTTAATAATAATATTTAATAATAGTATTTAATAATAGTTTTGTTTTTAATAATATTATTTAATAAAAGACACACATTGTGTTTGACAGTGGTTTTTTTGGGTTAAGTATAAATATAATATAACTAAATATGAAAATTACATCCAAGAAAATAAACTTTTTTGATATTAATGGGTTTGCAAAACTTTTAGGCTAGTTAAGACCTTCTATTACATATATATTATAAATTTAATTTTAAAAATAAAATATACTTATATTTGGAATTTATTATATATTAAATTATAGTTTTTTAAATTGTTTGATTAATATTAAAAACATAAAAATAAGTATGTGCAGCTTTATCAGTAACAGAAACAAAATACATTGTTAGAAGTTGTTATACCGGATTTATATAGATAAAGCATTAATTAGAAGATTTTGACTTTTTCTTTAATCACATATCTCACTAATAGGTGACAACATGAGTTCTATAAATTAAAAAAAAAAAAGAAGTCAATCTTATCTTCAAAAGTTAAAAACATTAAGATTAGACATGACGGATAATATAGTTAAAAATTATGGTAAAAGTGAATATATCCATATTACTATATAATTAGCTAATATTTTCATAAAATCTTATTTAGAGATAGGTTTAATATAACTTGAAGTGAATTAGGAATTTTGTATATTTTTTATTTTTATTGTTTTTTCTCGTACATTAATTTACACTTTTGTGTTGTTTAATCGATTATATCAAAATATAATTTACTATTTTGTAGTGTTTAAATCTTGTCATATTTGGCCTTTTAATTGATTATCAATGATAATAACTAATTATGTTTTCATTCCAAGATTTTACTCTTCTCACTTTTAACTAATCATTACTAACAATGATGGATTATTCTTCAATACTTAGCTTATTTGATCTTACACTAATAATCGATTATTTCATCAATTAATCGATTATTTCCCCAATCTTGAAGTTTTTTCAAAATTTTACTTCACATAATTGATTATCCTAAAATCATAATCTATTATTAGTATTGTTTTCTTATCTCAACAACTATAGTAATCATTTTTATGTTTTTCCACTAAATCAATTTTGTTAAATTGCTTTGTTTCAATTTTGTTAAATTGCTTTGTTTCACTATTTGTTGCCTCTAATTTGTTCCATTTCTTCAAACTCCTTTACAAAGTTAAAATCCTTTATTCTTAAGGTTCTATATTTTCAACATTTCACTTTGAAGCCTCTTATTTTCCTTCTATCAAATACATTCACACTCTCAACCTTATTTCTATTCTTTATCTCTAAAATGACCTCTTCATTAAGATCCAAAAGAGTCAAGCCAACTACTATCAAAGATCCCTCTCATTTTGCTTCTTTAGAAGGATGGATCAGTGATGAAGAACAACAGAATGAGTAAGTAGAGACAATTTTGAAAAAGGAGATTCATCATTACCCATAATTATTTGTCCATAAATTTCTTTAGTGTTAATGATTCACATTCTAAGAACTCTTATGTGCCTAGGGTTTGGAGAAATTTGTTTAACTTGGTGATAAGCCTTACCCTAACCTTGTTTAAGTCTTCTATGCAAATGTACATTGTGATGAAGGGATAATTAGATCAAGGGTTAAAGTTACAAATGTGGCTAGTTTTAATCTTTGTAATGTGAAAGATACTATCAGTTTTGAAAATTTTAACAAGTTTGTTGTTTATCAATCTTGTTTGAGAGATCCTGCTACCCAAAAGAATTACTCTATCTTTAAAACTAGTAGCATATGTTGGAGATCCTACATCGACTAGAGATGATGTCTTTCAATAGTTTATAAGTGGGTGCAAACCTCACTTTATAAGCCGATTTTGTAAGGTTGAGTGAGGCTTAAAGTCCACTTCTGATATGTTATTAGAGTCTATCCTAGCAAGGTTGTTGGGCCTATCGGGCCACCCGCTATCGGGTCGTTATCGGACCATCCTTACATATAAGTTTCACGCTCAAGTTAAGGACTCTCGGCGTGAGAGGGTGTGTTGGAGATCCCACATAAACTAGAGATGAAGCCTTTCAATAGTTTATAAGTGGGTGCAAACCTCACTTTACAAGCCGATTTTGTAAGGTTGAGTTAGGCTTAAAGTCCACTTCTGATAGCATATGCAGATGAATCTGAGGCTACTCGTGTTTGTCATTGCATGCATCCTTGTTCCTAGGGGAGAAATCATGCTCAAACGACAAATTAGGACATGTACATCATTCATGCCTTCAAGAGCAACATTTCAATCAACATCCCCTTCTATATTCTGTTTTCCTCACTAGGGTTTCTAAGTATTAAAAAGCTGATGTTAGGCATGAAACCTTCATAATATTGTTCTCTTCCAACAAAATAGAAAAATTAGTTCTTCATCATATGGATTTGATCCAAAGAGAAAATCATTAGTTCTTTAAGGATGAACCATTGGAAGTGGTTTTGAAGATGTTGATCCTGTTAGCTCTGAATAACCACCTAGTGTCTCTTATTAACAACCTTTGTCTGCATTTGAAAAGTATTTGTTAAGAAAAGTTGATAAGATTTAGTATTGGCAAGTTGAAAACATGCAATTTATTATTATTATTATTTTGCCAACATTGAGGCCAAGCTCGCATCTATCTAGAGAAGACTAAGAAGAAAACCATATTGGACAAGGGAGTGAATTTGATACTAAAGTTGATCAAGATGATGCTACTGCTTAAAATGACATTGATGATGATACTGCTTAAAATGACACTGATGATGATGTTGTTACTGCTGAGGATATTGTTGTTGGGGATCTTGAAGAATCTAACACAAATTATGCTAATGATGCTGATCTTGATGACTAGTTAATTAGTTAGTTTTAGGATTTGTTTGATGTCGTTTCTAATGGTTTGTTGTACTCTCTTATCTTGTAATGTTGGCTTATGATGTTGCTTGTTGTTTTAATTAATTAGTAATATTGTCATGGTGTTTCATGTTTGAATATCACTTTTTTCTTTCAAAACATTTATATTTCTTTACTTTTTTATCATGTCTAATGGGGAGAAAGGTCTTTTGATTTGTGAACTGTCTCGGATATAGGGTGACCAAACACAAGAAATATTGTAGATATGAAGGATATTTTTAGAATATTATAATAGTTAGCGTAGTCGCCTTTTAAATGACTCAAGTTCATGACATCTGAATCAGCGTAGGCTAATACTTTTGTAGTTATTATCACTAGTAGGAAAATGAGATTCTACATCGGTTCCAGGAGGTTTTCTATATTGGTTTTGCAACTGATATTGATGTGGATAATTTAGAAAGTTCATGACCTTTACATCAGTCATTTAACCGATGTAAAAAATACACCTATTACATGGGTTATAAACACGACTGATTTAAAAGAGCATTTAAAAAAAGCAAAAAAGATAGAGTTATTACATTGGTTGTAAGCTACAATCGATGTAATAAGGGTTAGAATGCATGTAAAAGGTCTCCTGTTACATCGGTTGCTACTTACAATTGATGTAATATCTATATTTTTTTTTAAATTATGAGTTCATAAATCTCTAACCCATACAAGGAAACACCACAAGAATATTTAGAATTTTCTGATCAGTATAGATATGTAAAATAGAAGCCTAAAGTTTAAAAAAATAGTTCAAAAAATACTAAAAAAATAAAAAAGTAATAGTATACGTTGAAATTTTGGAAAATCTGGAACTTCAGGGGTTGGTCATGGCATTCGTTACCCATTTCGTACAACTTTCATTTTTAGAGCGTCTCAATCCAAACTCTCTATCAAAAGTTATGGTCATTTGATGTTTTTTCACCCTAAATTTTGATAATTCAAAATCTATGATAAATCTATACAATGTAAGAACTCTATAATCAATACACATTAAAAGAAGTTGTTCTTAAAAAATTTGGGTCAAAAACAAATTTCTAATTAATTTTTTTTATGAATTTTACAAAAATGCTAACCTATTGCAAAGAGAAGCAACAAGAGGATAAAGATGGAATCAAATATTCATTCTCACGCATAAAGTAAAATCCTTGCTATGACACCCTTAATGACATGCAACGTTAATGTGAAAATAAGTTAAACAAACAAACAAACCACACACGTCGAAAATGCAAAACAAAACAAAGTGCATGGAAGCTACCAACGAAGGAACCAAATGAAGGTGAAAACAATGAGAATGCAAGACCAAAGAGACTCAAGCAGCACGAGAGAAAGACAAATAGTGAAAATGTTAGGTTAAAAAACATATATATTTAAAATAATCGATATAATAAGTCCGTGCCAAAATGTGTTTTTTTTAATTTGAGCATACAACACCACTTTCTACATCGGTTGGAGCTCATAACCCATGTAAAAAGTCACTTTATTACATCGGTTGGAGCAAGAAACGATGTTATAAGTGGCACACCTAATTTTCTTTAAAAAAATTGTGTAATTCTTTTGGGCTATTTTTAACATTGGTTGTATGTAGCAACCGTTGCAAAATAAACCTTGTTACATTGGTTATCCCTTAACCAATTTAATATGTTCTTATTTATTTATAAAATTGTCACCATATTTTTATTTACAACAATTTTTTTAATCAATATTATATCATGTCGTAAAATATCATTCTATATTATATCATGTCGTAAAATATCATTCTTTCACTAGTGTATATTTAAAAATAGTCCATTTTAAAAATTTTAATAATATATTCATATTTGAGTCTGTATAAATTTAACTAGAAAGAATCAAAATGTAAAAAAAGTAAAAATAGAACTAGGAACATTAAAACAATATTAAACAAATTAAAATTGAACAGTCTTTAGAAAATAAAATTAATATGATTATAATAATCTATTTTTTTTATAGGAAACGTTGTTAAAAACAGTTTAGACTGTGGAATTAATGAAAAAAATTGAGTTATTTGTCAAGGGAAAAATATAATGACCTAAAAAATGGCAGAAAAAATCTCAATTGGTTGCTCATTAAGAAAGTTTTTTAAGTTAAACATTATTGGCTTAAATTTTTAAACTTTTTTAAATAAGAAAAATATATAATTTTCTTTTAATATTTTAATATTAATAAAATATTAGACCAATATCCTTAAATAATTTGAATAAACTTTATATTAATAATATTTTAATAGAAATTTGAAAGATTGAAATATTTTTTAATTTAAATTATATTTTAAATAAGTATTTTCTTAGAAGTTATATTAATAAGGAAAAGATAAAAATAAATATCTAAAAGATAAAAATAAAAATAATAATATGTGATAAATAGAATAAGTTTTTAATTTTTAAATAATGAAGTTGTTACATGAATAATCATAGGAATATATTATAACAATAGACATCTAACATTTAAAAAATAATAATAATTTTATAAACAAATTATTTTTCTACCGCGTTCAATGATTTAATAAAAAGAATTTAGTATAATTTTAGAAATTTTTTTGTTTAAACTAAAAAATATTAATATTTTTTTATGGTAGAAATGTTTTTAATGTTCATATTCCGTCACCCATTATTGTTAGGAAATATGATATTTAGGAATATTATTTTATAGTCTCTCATAAATATTATGTTTTGAAAAAAATAAACCAACATATTTGTTTATCTTTAATTTTTAAAGTAAGTTCGTCTCTCAAACTCGTGATATCATGAAATAATGTTAAAATATTATAATTATTAAAACATGACTAGTAATGGAATTTACATAACTTACCTTAATAAACATTAATACATTTTTAATAGTTTATGATGATAGTATTTTGATGGTGTAGTGATTTAAGAATACATCACTAACATTCTTCTTAAAAATTTCTAATGATTATTTCTTGATTTAGTTATACAGGTATTTCTTCTAATAGGATATTTCAAGTTTTTAGTAGAAAATTTAACTCATGTATAGATTAATTGGATGTAAGTTCATAAAGAATCTAATTAGTATAAAATTTTTGCATCTTTATGTTTGAACTTTATCTCATTACCTTAGATTCTTTGTTATTTTTAATGTTATTTGTCTGATGCATTCAATTTCTCTTATTATCAACCATTTAAGATTTTTTTTCTTTCAATTTTTTAAAGGTTTTCTTTAACCAATTCACTTCCACTCTTGGTTGTGGTTTTATCCATTCTTTATTTTATAACTTTTAATTTTAATTTTTTTCTAAATAAACATTATTTATTTTTATAATAATTATTTTAAAGTTTGTATTTGAAATAGATAGTAGAAAATATTTATAATAATATTACATAGAAATAAAATATCTTAAAAATTGGAAATGAATAATTATATTTCATTATAATTTTTTAATAGCATCATAAATAAGGTCCCTTTATTCTCACGGGTCAGGCTGCCCATTATTTATTTTATGTTGCCTTTAAATATGCCATAAATAACAACCATTTTCTACTTATTATTTAATATAATATGTGATAGATAACCAAAAAAATCATCCAAAATTGATAACTTACTCCTTTCGGTTTCTAATAAAATAACATTCTCGTAGTAAATGAAGAAAAAGAACGCCCTACGCCATCAGCCGCCGCGCCAGCCACCATACAACCGCCGGTAACCATCACAAGCCTCGTCACGAGCTGCCTTCGCAAACCCTCCATCACCGTCTTGCAACATCAACTTTGCCATATACACTACCACTCTCCAAGCTCCAAGAGAACGCCGGCGGCAAGGTAATCGCTGCGTACTGCCAGGCCCTCCTCCAAGTCACAAAGATCGTGCTGCAACTCCCCTCCACTCTGCCTTCGTCTCCATCCCGACGCTGATGCTCACCACATCTGCTCCGATAAGCTTCAGCTCGGCCACTTTGTTTGCGTTTTTTCTTTTAGTTTTAGCTTTAATGCGTAGGGGTATACTGTGATTGTCTCTGTGTTGTGCGTTTTGGTGTTAAAAATGCTTATTCAACTTTAAGTGGAGCGAGTGTTTTATGTGCATGTAAGGCTGCCATTTAGTGTTAATCTTCTTTTTGTTTTGCCCTCCTAATTTGTGTGCCATTTTAATACATGTGGAGTTTAGAGTCTAAAGATTTTTTATGTGTTAATTATATAAGGAAATGATACGTTGATATTGATGAAAGCAGTTACTTCTATTTGACACTCTTATATGACAAGTCTTATCTGAGTTGGCAATGGAAGAGAAAAATGTTAAGTGTTTAGGTTATGTGGGTAAGCTTTGTCGTTTTGTAAGGGAGTTAAGAGTGTTGGGAGAGGAAAGCCTAGAACTGATGAAATTCGGAGATTTGGGTTGCAAAATGTAGCAAGAACAAAAAGAGAGGGAAAACAATTCACTTACCCACATTGCTTTTCCGTGTTGAAGGAGAGAGAATAGAGAAAGAGGTTGTTGTGTTTGCGTAAAGAGCTTAAGGTTTTGCTTCCGACGTTCAATCGGAGGACGGGTTTGCTAGCGATTACTGTTTTGCAAAGCAGGACTATTTTGCTTCCGTCGTCGTGTGTCATCCAATCCAAGGTAAGCGATTAATGATTTGCAAAGCGAATACCATGCGCAGTGAATCTTTTGCTATATCAAACATGAGCTGAAACCATTGTTATTAGAAGAAAATAACTACTATGTGGATTTGTTAGAAGAAAATTGGTTTCAGTTTTATTTATGCAAAGAAAATTACGGAGGACTGTTTATCGGCTCAATTAGTTGTATATTGTTTGTCCACGCATCCAATCCGATTCTCAATCTAGTGGATTAATTTTCTATGACAGGATGCACAAATCCAACTGTTATTATGCTGAACTTAGGTTTACCTACTCTTATATATGAATTTGTACTTTGTACTTTGTTTCTATATACAAAATTTGATCTGTTGTTGCATAGATGATCAATCTGTTGTAGTTTGTACTCTATAATTGGTTATAGTTTAAAAGATATACATCAATTGCCCAAGAAAAAACTACACCCAATTCAAAAATATACTCTTCACTTTGTAATATTCATTTTTTGTTGAATGGGTTACTAAAACCAATATATCTAATAAATATACCAGTTTTAGAAACTAATTCAAAAAATTAAATGTTGCAAAGTGAATTGACTACTCTATATTTTTTAATTTGTTTATAGTTTTCTTTCTTAGTCTTTTGCTATAATATTTTTTAACTTATTTCATGACATAAACGAGTTAAAGTGATTCTCATTTGTTAATTGGATGTGGTAGGATGAGAACGATGTGTTATTGAAGATGAAGAGAAACACTCAATTGAAAAGGCTTATGATTGCTTATTGTGACCGACAGTCAGTTGACTTCAACTCCTTTGTTTTTGTCTTTGATGGGTGTTGGGTTTGTGTTGAACATACTCCTGATGAGGTTTATGTTTCCTTCATTTTTATTCATGGATTTAACATATTAATTGTGCAGCTCTTGGTTTTGACTTAAACTTAAATTTTGTACAGTTGGAAATGGAGGGTGATGATGAAATTGATGTCATGCTTCATTAGAGGAGAGGTTTTGTATTATGACGAATTTCATCTTCTAAAATTAAAATCGCGTAAACATAGTATGATTTCAATGGACAAAACTAGTCACACCAAATTAATTAATTCTAAGTGAAATAATTAATTAATTTGGTGCATTAATTCTCAAGCAGGTGAAATAATTAATTAATTTAGTCCATTAATTCTCACTCATTAAACAGTTAAGTAATTTGGTGCATTAGTTCTCACACATTCACTCCTGAAGAAATTAATTAATTTAGAATATTAATTTGGTAGTCTCAAGCACTGATGAAATAATTAATTAATTAATTAATTAGGTGCATTAATTTACAAGCATGCACAGGTGAAACAGTTAATTAATTTGTTTTATTAATTTGATAGTACTTTTTCTATAAATCATACAATGTTAGCACTATTCTACTTTTTCTATTGGAATTGTGTTACATCGACACTATTTTAATTAAATTTAGTTAAACTCATCTTCTCATCTCATGATTTATTCCTCTCTTTAGCGTTCTATTAAAATCGTCCCCTCATCATACGACTTCTTTACATTACATACAATCATGTCATCATGACACGATTTATCCATTTTAATAAATAAAAAAATTTATCCACTATAGTAAATATGAAAAAAAATTACAATAAAATGGTGCTTTGACCTAACTGGACACCACATGATGAAAGATACATTTTCAAACCAACATTTAATTCTCTGAATACCAAATACTTACTCAAGTGTGGGAAAACTTTTTATAAGTACCCTATTCTAATTGAAACTTGTCAATACCCCATTTCGTCTAGGTAAAAAAATAAATGTTTCTGATTAATTCTCTAAAAATAAAGAAAATCATCTTTTGATTTAAACTTATTTTTTTCTCTTATTGTAAAAAAAATACAAAATATAATTTACAGTTTTATGTTGGGAAAATATAAAAATATAACTTTTGTTATGGTTTTATTCTTTTTTTAAAAAAGGGAAAATATAAAAAAAATGCGATTTAGAAAAAAAATATGTGGTTCACCTTTTTTTTTTATTTACTTTATCAATTACATTTTAATTTAAAAAAATTAAAAATATAGTTTCATTACATGAATAAAAAAAAAAAGAAGATAAAGAAAAGTTTGTTTCAGTTTTGAACACCTTTTTTAAAAAAAAAAAACAAAAAAGAAGATAAGAAAGTTTTAAGGAAGGATAGAAAAATAATTTTTTCTTTTGGGTAAGGTTGAATGTTTTTAAGATTCTATTTGAAAAAAATTGGCCCAAAAATAATAATTGTTCTCTCATTTTCCACAGTGTCAATCTTCTTCATGTGCCCCTCTCTTTTCACTCGGGGTACACTCCTTTCCTCTCCCTCATTTTGGGTCTTCACTCTCCTCTCTTCCATACCCTCAATCTCCCATGCATGCCCAAAATCTTCAAATTCCACCAAAATCTCTCATTCTTCTCGCAAATCCTTCGTACTCTGCTTCACTACTCCTTTACATACCAAAAAAGATGTTAATCTTTGGATTCCACCAAAATCTCTCATTACTCTCTTAAATCCTTCGTACTTTGCTCCACTACTCACTGCAAAAGCTGTTGTGTTAACTTGTGTCTCCTCAAAAAAAAAAGAAAAAAATTGGCTAGCAAAGATTACTCTCGGGGAGAACCCCATAGGGTCTTTTCTAGATACAAATTATCCTCTTCTTTTCTTTTATATTTTAGACAAACATGAGACAAATTTTTTACAATCCAATTTAAATATTATTCTCTTTCCAAGTTTTGCTTTTTCACACAATTCATCATTAAGTTCAAGAACACCAAATTTAAAAGGAGTCCATTTGACAAGAAAAGAGAAAAGGAACAAGAGTATCTATTAATGATCTAAATAGAACATTCTATATTGGAATCACAATATTGAGAGACATGGGAGTATATCACATATAGAAAGACATGCTTTAAAGATGTAAGAACAAAAAGTTCATTAAATGATCCTTCTTTTTCTATTAAATGAATTTTTTATGAAGTTCTTAATGAGAAAACATTAACATATTGTAAATAAGTTCATAATGATGAAATATTCTAACAAGATATTATTTGATAAACAACTCTCTAAATTAGATATGAGCAAGAGTACATCGTTAAAAGAAATGATGATCATGTTCATGGATACTTTATAGCCTCCTTTCTATGAACATATGTTGGACAATGTTTCTTCCAACTTTATTGACATTGTCATCATTGGAGAAAGAATCGAATTTGCTTTGAAAATTGGCAAAATTGGGCAAGGCCCATCTGCGGCCACGAATGTCAAGAAAATTGGGTTCAACTCTGACAAAATGAAAGAAGGCGAAGGCCAAATAGCCTCAACTATCATGCATCGAAAAATTTATCCTTCAACACGTTACAAACCTAAGCACTCTCATATTGCAAATACACCACCGGTGTATCATCAGAACATTCCTCCATTTATGCTAGTATTCCGAACCTCGTCTATGCCTCATAGGGTTTAGGGTGAGAAAAATGAAGGAGGTCAAATTCTAATCAAACTCAGGGTCAAATTTCATTCCAAAGGAAAGATCATCTCCAGCTCACTCCAATCCCAATGACATACGTAGAGCTCCTGCCTAATATGCTCCAAAGCGCCTTAGTAGTAATATGTCATATAAAGCCTCTATCACTACTAGAAAACTGTTGAATAATGACTGAAATTAGTGATCAAAAAATTCGATTACTGATTTTGTCACTAATTCGGTCACAGATTGTATCACTGATTCGATCACAAATTCAGTCACAAATTCAATCATAGTTAATAATAATAATAATAACAATAATAAAAATAAGAATAGTAATAATAATAATAGTAATAATAATAGCAATAATAATACTAATAATAGTAGTAATAATAATAATAGTAATAATAATAATTATAGCAATAATAATAATAATAGTAATAATAGTAGTAGTAATAATAATAATAACAGTAATAGTAATGATAATAATAATAATAAGAAGATTAATAATAAGAATAATAAGAACAATATTTATAATTATAATATTAATAATAATTTGTAATTGTAATAATAAGTATAATAATAAGTATAATAATAAGTATAATAATAATCGTAACATGACAGAAAAATTGCTTTAGTCTGATATTTGGGTTCTCACAAGTTGTCGAGATTTCCTGGATTCAAGTCTCCCTTGGTGTACTTTGTCCAAAACATTATTAAAATAATTAATGGCGAGTAATAAACGCTATCATAAGTGAGGAAAGTGAGGGTCTTATAAGAAGAATTGAGGAGATGTTGGAAGTTAGAAAGCTGATTTTTGTGTACACTTATCTTCTTGATGCACAAATCAACAATTGAAAGTTCAAAGATTTTTACCTATAGTATATACAAATAATGAAATTTAATCTTTTGGGTCTTCCTTGTTTTCCTTTTGAATAAAGTCATTTTGGTTTAAAATCTTATGTTTTTAAGTTTCAATAATAATATCAGTTTATATTTTCTATAATAAATTCTCACTTTTATATTTTCTTTTTCAGCTTATTTATTTCTACAAAATCAAATAATTAAAAATTTCATATTAAAATGTACCGTGGTAATCTTAGAAGGGTGTTGCAGAAAGAGTATTGAATTGAAAAGGAAAAAAAAAACTCTAGAAAATTTAAAAAAATGTGTTAAGTTATTTGTTTATGAATGATTGAATTTATAAGATTGTAAATAATAATAAAATATAGATCATTCCATCGAAGTGTTTAATGAATCTAAATATCTCATTATCCATTTCTTTTTTCTTTCTCTGAGCTTTTTTCCTTCAGTGCGGAATCACTTCAATTCTCAACTTATTGATTCTGACCTTCAATAAACTTGGACTGACTCTCTTTTAAATTTGTAAATCTTAATTGAAGTAAAAGTTCAATGAAAAATATGCTTATTCTTACAATTTAAAAAGCGATGCTATTATGATTTAGTGATAAAACATTGGGTCCCTGTTTAATTGTTTTAAAAGAGTTTTACTTAAATTTAAGAAAAGTAATGAAATTTGGGTGTGAAGGTTGATAATATAAATATGGCACATATCCATTGGCTATGCAGAAAAGTTAGGGTTTGCAAAAATTTATAAAAAAAAAAAAGCTAACATGGAATCATCAAGACTTCAATGAGCTAACTTTGCTGCTGCTTTTTCTTTTCTTCTTTTAATGTATTTTTATGTAGATTTTTTTCTCCAGAAACAATATTGTTGGAACAAAGGAGCAGGATTGGAGTTTAATGAGAATATACTTTCTTATGTAATCAGAAACTGATATTAATAAAATTAAGCATTTAATAAATTTATTATATATGATTATAATCTGTAATAGACTGACTTAAAAGAGTTTTGAGCAGGCAATCATGCCGTACTCATAAGTACAGAGTCCAAAAAATATTAACACAATGTGGAATTTTTTTTATCAATAATGATTTTTAATTTCACAATTCATCCAAAAAATAAAACAAATAACAATTTTAAATTTCGAAAAATGACTAGACCACTTTTTATAATTGGATATCAATATATACAAATTATTTTACAATGTCACTACATAATTTTTCTCATAAAATTACAATTTATAATAACACTTCTTCTCATTATATATTAAACATTTAAAATTTAAACTCAACTATTAATTGTATGAAAACCATATTTTACACAAATGGATCCCCACACACTTATAACTAAGTTTTGTGTGTAGATATATAATTTAGTAAGGGAGAAATGGGCATGACTGATTGAAAGAAGAGGGAATCATAATGACTTAACAATAAGCATAGCATTTGTGAGAACAAAAGTAGAAAAGTAGAAGGAAAGAGATAAAGTGGTTGTTGGATGTCAATGTTCCATGCTACGTGCCACATGACATGTGATCTTCTTCTTCTTTTCTAATATTGGGGCAATTCTTGGATAATATGTAACAATATTAAAATAGAAATCATTCTAACAAGTAATAATGCTATTATTCTTAAAGCATTTTTTCTGTGTTTTTTAAGTAGTAGATTAGTTGTCAAAAGTAAGTATTATATTAGAAAAGCTTTATGCACATTTCATTAACTAATAATTCGAAGTTATTGAGTAAAAGATAACACTTGTTTCATATAGCGGGTTTTACATTAAATTCAATAAATTCTAATTTTTAAAGACTATTAGAATTAAAGATTTAAATTAAATCCAAAATAAATATTTTATTAATTAAAAAGATATAAAGGTCATATATAATATAAAAAAGTTTATTTTTATTTATTTCAAGTATTTTATTTATCTAAAATATAAAATTTTCATCCTTTCTAGATAATCATTCCGGATTAGAATGTATTGGATTATAGGATAATTAATCTGATTAAATTTTGTTTTTAAGCATTTTTTTCATTTCTCTCAATATTAGTAAAATAGTTGTTGGATTGTATATAAATCGGTGACGAATGTGTAAGTATTAATCATGAATGTTTCAATTTGACTTACAAGCTGGAATAATCTCGTATTTATTTCTATCACCAAATTATAAAACTTTTGATGTTCTTCTAGACTCTAGTCCTTAAAATTATTCATGTTATCAAAGATCATTGTTTATCATCTCCTCCATCACCATAAATTGGTCTATTTCAATCGTGTACACCACTACTTGAACTAGGCATACAATTACTATCAACATTTAAATTAACATTCAATATCCCGCGAGTAGTCCAGATCCAATAGTTTAAGTTTAAACCCTCGATTGTAAAGGTGAATTTTAACTATTTTATCCGTTAAGTCAAAACATCCAACTACAATTAAAAAGAACATCATCTATGTTCTATAATAGTGAACAAAACAAGATCAATAAAGTGAATTGTTATTGTACCTCAGAAGTAACAAAGAGGTATAATTATTATTGTAAAAAAGCAGGCACAAAGACTTAATAAATAAAGAAAAGTTTTGGCAGTAAAACAAAATCACTGACTATATTTATAAACAAGTATAGCTCAACTCCTACGATGCTCATCAAGATCAGATGTCCAAGATGAGAGCTTCTGCAACACGTTCCACAACATTCATGACCAGCATCATTTTTAGCCATGGACTGAGCAGCAGCACCAGTTTCATTAATGAAAACTTTATTTTGGATATTATAATTTATTTGAGGTTGAAAGATTGTGAGAAGTAATTGGCGGTGCATTTTTTTTTATTTTCACACCTTCAACTAGTTTTTGGAATAACCATTTTATGGGAAACAATTGTAGGAACTTGATGCAAATTGTGAAAGGCAAAAGCACTATTACAACTACTCAAAGTGTATCAATAAAGACACACATAAGTCCTCTAAAAGAAGCATCTCTATGTGGAAGAAGTTGATAATTCAAGCTACTATAAAAAAATTATGAGTTGTGGATGAAAACGATATCATATTATAAGACAGTGAAATCTTTTGGATATGAATGCCTACTTGAGGACCCTTTTTGGGTCATGAATGTGGTTCCTGTTCAAGCTAAGGTTCACACACATGGATCAATATATCAACGTGGGTTGGTTGGAATATATCATGACTGGTAATTAGTAGAATAAAATATCTCATCACATGTTTGATGATATATATATATATATATATATATATATATATATATATATATATATATATATATATATATAATGTGCATGAATGAATTATTTGGTTCTCATGTAGGTGTGAAGCAATGTCTACTTATCCTAAAACATGTGATTTAATTCATGCTGATTCAGTGTTTAGGGTAATGTGTTGGTTAACAAGTTATACTTTTTCAAGACAAAAGGTTTTCAAATTATCAACTGCATAAGGTCCAAAATTTGTCAATTCAAGCTACTTTCTCAAATGAGAATATCTTAATACAACCTAATAATCTTCTAATTTATTTTTAAAACTATATTGAAACTTAATTATATTCATTATGGTACATTGATTAATATGTCATTGTCAATCATTTTCTTATAGTCTTATCTAACCTGTACCAGCTCCTTAAAAAGGATTATTTGGTGCTATATACAATCTCAAACTTCAGATCATTTTCCTCTCACTATGGGAATGAACCAATTTCCTATTATGACTCAACAGTTGCAGACTGAAGCAAAGGGTTAAGCATTATTGGAAGATTAGTGCAGTAAAACAAAATCACTGACCATATTTATAAACAAGTATGCTCTCCTCCTTTTAATATATTTTATTCATTTTCAATTTTAGTTTTAGATATGGGTTGCAATATTATTGAATTTTCTGTCTTTGATCTCCTTTTCATTCCAATTTTATATTATATGTAAAAGAATGAAGCTTCTCTGATAATGAACAATTCTATGAACACATTCAATGTAAAATTACAGCGATATATGCAAAAATTTAAATAATAGCAAAGTAAAGAAGACTAACTTGAAGGTGTGAGAAGGATTATGAATGCGCAGCATATACTCAGCAGCCTTCACAATTGTCTCTTCTGTACAATGTAATTGAATGCATTCCTGAAACGGAACCAAATCCCCTCACATGTGTCAGCATTTTAATGATATTTTGGATTAACTTGCACCGTCCATGTGCACCCAAAAGTTAAAACTAGTATTCTATAGTTTCAAAGAAATCTCAACTCTTTTAGGGTTGAAATTTAAACCCTAAACCCATCAGTTTATGTTAGCTGGTGCCTATCCCTCTCAAAGTGAAACAGTTTTGAGATACAAGACAGACGGAAGGTAGCAAAGCAACAAAATGGTCATCGAGTATTGTTGCTTCTCTTTCTTTACTAACAGTCTAAGTTAATTAGACTAAGACATTAGGTGAAGAAAAATTTAGAAAATTTCTCCCCTAACGTAATATGTAATATGAATTTTATTACTCTAATCTATTATTCTTGTTTTCAATTTAAATTAAATCAAATATCAATATCTAATAAGATGTATTAAATACGATTCTTTTATGTTTAATTAAAATTGTATTGTTTATGAATTACTAATTAAATTATTTTTTTATATTGAAAATTTATTTCAATAGTTTATTTTCGTACTTATTATTTATTTAATAATTTATTATGATTGAAAATATACACATGCAGGTGCGGAGGAACTTCTCTCGTTTTGTAAATGTTTATACTTTTATATATATATATATATATATATATATATTTTAAATATATCTATTCTAGGGAAATATATAAGTTACAATTATAATTATACAAATTGAGAATCACATACTAAAACTGCTCGTAGAGTAAAACTTATAATACATAAATTAGTGTTTTTCTTAACTTGTAAGTTAAAGCAAAAGTATTATCGATTGTATCATACAAGCTTTCCTTTCCTTGATTGTTTTGAGTAAGAGAAAGAAAAGTTAGCATATTTTGGCAGGTTGCTCGTGTTGGTGGATAGTCAGACCTAACCTTTAAAAGAGAGAGGAAAATGAAAATAGAAACAAAAGACAAATGGCCGGTGACAAATACAGATTACTAGCAAACAAATCACCACAGCCACCACTATCGTTATCTCTCTACAACTTTCTGTCAACTATTTATTCATCCTGCAATTTTTTTAAAAATATTTTATACAAAATTTAATTTTGTTATAATCTCAGTATATATAGAGTGCATTAATAAAAAAAAGTATATATAAAATTTTAAAGTAATTACCAAAAATAACTTTTCGTTGTATAATGGGGGCTTGGAGGGGAAGCCTTCCTTCTTTCTTCTCGGTGTGCTTTGGCTCCTGATCTTGAGCTAGCTTTTCTTGGCCTCAGGCTTGGCTTCTTCAAATACATTACACTACTGATTTAAAATGTCATAATTAACGGGGAAGATGATTAAATAATCCAAAAGTTGGAGAAAGAAAGGAGTATATAGTATGGTTAAAGCGAAAAATATGTATATGTCAAAGCGAAATGGAGGATTAAGAGTAAAAGGTATTAAAATATTTAACGATTCTTTCTTGATAAGATGGAAATAGAGATGATCTAATATGAAAAAGGGCTATAGGATATTTTAGAGTAAAAAAAATATAAGTCAAGGAGAAATTTAGTGGTAGGTGGAGAGAAAGCAAAGGATGGTAAAGAGATTTAAGAAAGGTATACAATAAAAAAGAATCAAAAGGAGTCAGAGGACAAGAAGAGTGGTTCGATGATAATATGATATGGAAGTTAGAAAATGGAAAGAAAGTTTATTTTTTTGATGACTAGTGGCATGAGAGTGATCTTTAGACAAATATTTTCACGATTATACAACAATTCTACAGTCAAACAAAACCTACAAGAAAATTGTTAAATAACGTGGGCCAAAAGTCCACGCAAAACACCTAAAACCCATGCGTATGTGTGGGTACAACGTGGGGAAGAAACCCACGCTAGGTTGGTTGACGCAAAACAAAGATAGCATGGGTTGGTCAGGTGGAGGCTACCTTGCGTGGGCTACACCTACGCAAGCTCACGCTTAATTAAATATAATAAAGTATGCGTGGGTCAGACCCGCGCAGAAGTTGTAGAAGCTTGCGGGGGCTGGACCCACACTTAAAATGTAATCATGAGGGCAGTGTGGGCTGAGTCCTCGCACATGTAAATTATTAATATTTTATTACGTGCAGTTTGCAGGGGCCTGACCCACGCTTATAATAAAATAAATAATTTATTTCGTAGCTTACAGGGGTCTAGCCCTCGCACTGGTCAGAAAAATAATATATTATTTTTATTCTTGCGTGGGCTTGACCCTCGCACGATGTGAAATATTAAATATTTAATTGGTGTCAGCGTGGGCTTAGCCCAAGCAAAGAGCAATTAAAAATAATAATAATTTAAAAATTTGAAAACCAAATCCTGAAAATAAGAAAATATCCACTAACAAGAATACGCATAATTCCATTATAGTCCATTTTGAATTAAAATACTAAATTTTAATTATAGTCCATTGAAATATTAAACAACAGTGTTTAAAAATAAAATTACAGTTTTAGGGGGTAAGTTGTAGGGAGTTAGAAATACCGGCCAACAAGAATATGGAGATGTTGAAGCTTGCACATAGGGAGTAAACCCATCGGAACATTAACCTAATCTTACATGACGTGGGTCAGCTGTAAAATCGGGATATATGTTATCAAAGTGTTTCCAAGCTTTTCCATCACTTGGATGTCGAAATAAGCCATCACCCCGTTTGTTTTCATGATGCCATCTCATTTTGCTTGTTGAATCCATTGAAGCATATAATCTCTGTAATCTTGGAATGATCGGCAAATAGAACATTCTTTTAACTATCACTTGCTTATATCTTTTGTTGTGACCCTTGGTCGGCAAATATCTTGGGAGGCCACAAAATTTGCACTCATTTAATTGACTGTCATCCTTATAATATAACAGGCAACCACCCTGACAACAATCAAACTTTACAGACTTCAATCCGAGAGTTGAGACAATTTTTTTTTGCCTTGTAATAGTTTTTGGGGATGAAATTTTCTCTTGGAGCAATGTTAAGTACCAGTTGCATAAAATCATCCAAGGCCTTTTGTGTGGTATGCCAATTCGTTCTATTAGCCAAAAGCCTAATGGTTATCGACAATCGAGACTCTGCTGCTCCAGCGAAAACCGGTTCATTCGCAGATGCTAACATGTCATAAAACTTTTGGGCCTTTGAGTTAGGGGACTCTCCTTCGTGCATATCTTGATTTTCAACATTTTCATAATGAGTTGTGATGTCCGCTACCTACATGTATGCATCGTACGCTACTGCAGTAACTGACTGAAACTGCATGTTATCATAACTAGTGGATGCGTAACCTAAGTTGTCATCAGTTCGCCGATCTTCTCCGTGATAAACCCATATGTGGTAGTTCGCTTGAAACCCATATTGTAGGAGATGAGCCCTGATTTGAGAAGGTTGAAGGATTTTCTGACAAATACATCTCATACAGGGATACCTTATCCTTCCATCTTGTGTATATGAAGGTCGGTCCATTGCCTTCAAAACAAATTCATAGACTCTATCGATGAAGTGTTGCTTCAATCTCCTTGAAGATTCAAGCATATCATACATCCAGTGTCGATCCATCGTTCTACACGTAGAACATCCAGTGTCGAGGTTTACAAGAGTCTACTACTCAATAAACTTAAGCTATGATTTGGTTATCTGTAACTAATGAACAACATAGTCCACTTATTAGACCAAGTTGCCTGCTTATGAGAAATTGGAATTCAAATGTAAAGTCATAGGATAGACAAAATAAAATTAGTCACATATAACAAAATTATTACCCTATGTTTTTTCCATATTTATAGCATTTTAAAATTATTTTCTTCATGTGTGAAATTTGGAAATTTGGTTTCAATTTTCTACAAAAGATTAGGCATATTGGGAAGCATGTGATCTATTTAAGAGGGTTCCTACAACATATTATTTGGTTTGTAGAGAATGGAGAGAAACCACAGATTGTACCACTACTAAAAGTTTCTCTTAAAAAGATAAGAGAATTAAACAAGAAGCAGGAAATAACATTCAGGAAAATTAACATACAGTACATTAATTGCTCCAAGTGACAATGAATTCCAAGGCATAACGCAAATGGTTATGTAGTAATAGAGAGACCATTAGGCACATAATGAAATAAAGTTGTCAAAGACCAAACCAAACAGAGAATAAACAATGCTTACATCTCATTCTCAAACATGAAGTGCTGAACATAACAAGAATGAGTATTATACTTAACCACGCATGACCAGTATCAGTCGTTTCTTTCTTAACGATTTCCAAAAAAAGATTAGCCAAACCCGCTACCAAGAAAATGAGTTTTCGTAGCATCTAAGCAATTTGCAAATCAATTATTCTCTTTTTAGATCCAAGGATTACCCACCAAACAAAACCTAAAAATAGTTTATCAAGTTCTTTTAGTACTATTCTCCAATCAAAAATTGAAGTTCTATCTCAGTAATCTATGCCAAACATTAACGCAAACTACGAATTTGATGCTACGCAAACATAAACCCACCAAACAAAACCTAAATACAGTTTATCAAGTGTCTTTATACGTTTGGCTTGGCTATGTTTTGGGTATATTTCCTTACATTCATGCTACACAAAGAACAATTACTATGCAAAGACACAGGTTATTAAAATACATCAGAAATTAGAAATTAATCTGAATAATCAACTAATGTAATAACGAAATCAGAAATTAATCCGAATAATCAACTGAAATCAAAATTACAATGGAGTGAAGATGCAATTTGAACCAAAATGACGAAGAAATTGAACGGCATAGGCAGCAGGCAACGTAGAGGGTTAGGGTTTAAGAGCTTAAGTTTCTGAATGGTGAAGACGAATCCGCGAAACTGAAAAATATTGGGAGTTATATAAATCAGTATGCGTGGGTTGTGCTTGGGCTAAACCCACACTTTAAACAATAGACAATGCGGCGGCTCAGCCCACGCATATGTGGCATTAACCGTGTGACGGCTCAACCCACGCATATGCCTTATACACTTCTTACATACATTAATTTTAAGAAAATATATTAATTTTTGAAAATATATAATTTTAAAATTTCTTATATATATAATTTTAATTTATTTCAATTTTTTGAAAATATATAATTTTTAATTTTCTTAAATATATAATTTTTAATTTATTTCTTAAAATATTGTGCCATAAGAATAAATTTTCCCATTTACCCTTTCGATGAAATTATATATTTCTAAAATCGGTAAAACATTATAACAAATTCCTTTATTGTTATAATCCTGGTCATAATTTATATAAAATCATTATTTTTGTATAATAAGATACCTAACAAGTTTATTCTTACTAGTTAGTAGAAATATTAAAATAGTTAACGAAAAAAGTTTTATTTTTTAATGCATGAAGTACATTTTTTAGTAATTTTTTATGTACAATTACATAAAATCAAGTGTTATGATTTTAAAATGTAGTTAAAATTACAACAAAAAATAATTTAAAAACCTTTTATATTTTCATGGATAAATGACAACCTCATAATTAGTTCAATTTTTATGGATACATGTACAATTACCTAAAAAATTTATTCACCCTCACATGTTTTATAATTGATGACCTCTAGTGTTACTTCAAATACTAGTATGTTACTCTAGATTAAATTAGAAAAAATTATATTGTATCTGTTACAAAGTTAAAAAAATTAGTAAACTAACATATTTTTTTAAGTTTGAAAACAAATTGGTTAATTTAAAGATATAGGGATCAAAACTCTATTTTTTCTACAATATATTATTTACATAGCCAGATAGGTAATATATTATTTACATACAAACCTAGGTTCGAACGTGCCTTCCAAATTGATTACAAATGAATTAACTCCTTATCATATATTTTTATGAAACAATACTCATATCAAGTCAATAAATCACTTCAATCCTATTTGAATAGTATTAGAAATATAAATTTTTTTACTATATTGAAATATTGAATTATTTTCATATATTTAACCAAGTCAAACATTTTATTATTAAATAAGAATTTATTATTTATTAAAAATATATCTCATTTCGTTATACGTTATAGTGCTAGCATATAGTGATATATATATATATATATATATATATGTATATATATATATATATATATATATATATATATATATATATATATATATATATATATATATATATGTGTGTGTGTATATATATATATATATATGTATATATATATATATATATATATATATATATATATGTATATATA
>Ga0209700_101370_pt1 | contig 50292 bp, 39 predicted proteins | sample SiratroredBW_FD_187528 | JGI IMG/M metagenome (GOLD analysis project Ga0209700, IMG submission 187528) | Root nodule microbial communities of legume samples collected from California, USA - Siratro red BW (SPAdes) (version 2) | ecosystem: Host-associated > Plants > Roots > Nodule | place: USA...
ATCCGGTTCACAATTTCAAAAAACGAAGGGGAAGGTATTTATGTAATTTCATGAAGGCAGTCATGGAATAAAAAAATTATATGGGGGTGGAGGAAGAATTTGTCTATGACGAATTATTTCTCCACCCTAATACCCTCGTCCTGGACCTTCACCTTATAGTTCAGCGAAAAATACAAACATATCCTTAAATGATAAATAATAAAAAGCTAAAATATCTTCTACCCCCATTTACCTTCTTAACCACTCTTATCCACTTCATTTACTTTATTTTCCCTTTGCTTGCATCTGATTCACATTTTACTGTGACATCCGGTTCAGTCATTGTATCTGTTTTTCACCTTCATCGTCAACAAAAGTGATCTGTGCGTGTGGTGAGAGTCTGCAACATTCACATCACAGATCTGGGAGGAGAAACTGTGTATTTGCTTCAATCTGAATTAAAGCTTTAAACAAGTGAAAAGTAAAAAAGAAATTATGTTTATTAGCAATTTGTGAGTGGTATTGATGATTAGGATAGTTAATTTAATAATTGGGTTGCCATCGACGGTAAATTTGCATCGGAGAAGATGAACTTCATATGAACCGGATGTCCCGCATCCGGTTTACATTTTAGAAAAAAACCAAAATGTAAACCGGATGGGAGGTCATCCGATTCACATTTGCAAATGAAAATGTGAATCGGATGGCCCCATCCGGTTTACAATTTTTTTTCCAAAATATAAATTGGATGGGGTGCCATCCGATTCATATTTTGAAAAAAATTGTAGACCGGATAGAGAACATCCGATTCAGTAATTTCATTTTTAAAAACAGAAAGTCATTTTAGTTATTTTCACAGGGACAATTTTGACATTTTCAAAACTTATGAAGGTGCAGGACAAGGGAGAGTATTGGGATGTATAAAGAATCCGTCCACAAATATTGGGTTTCTGCGTGGCAAAGAGGCCGATTTCTTTTTACACCCATGCTCATAAATGTTAAAATCCCTATTTTGTCCTTGTGAAAGACATGTTAAATGTAACTATCAAATTCCCCGATCTAAAAGTAATGAATATAGATAGTTTATTTTTTATCTAATATAGATAATTGATGATGTATATAATTAATATTTTATAATATATACATATATGTTTTTATTTAATAATAAACAAAATAATTAAAATAACAAATTAAATTAAGTCAATTAATTTATATTTTGAAATTTTGTAAAATAATTTATTTTTATATATTTTTATTTTGAAATATTAATTTTTTGTTTACAAAGATTTTATAATTATTTTTCTTTTAATTTAATTTTTTAACTCCAATTTATTTATTTAAAAATTAGTTTTTTGCATCAAATTATTTTTAAAATTTATTTTATAAATTATTTTCTAAATATATTAATATAAAAACATTTATATTATTGTAGCTATGAAATTACTTCTAAACTTTTTATTGGTTTCTCTTTATTCTCAATTTAATATTTCTTTTCATTTATTATCTTTTTTTTTTTTTTTTTTTTTTTTTTTTTACTTTCTTTTCTATCCAAGCAAAGTATAACAAAAAGAAAAAACACATTAATAACCCATTAATGTGCAAATGATGAAATGAATAGAAATCAAGAATGATACAATTCACTGTCAGCCAAAACTCTTATTATGCTCTAAATCAAAGCAATATGTTGTTAGCTTTTGTTTCAGCCTCAGTCCCTACTTTTCAAGCTTTGAATTATACATATACCCTTCAAATTCATGCAACTTATTTAAGAAAAGTGTGTTTGTTGCGTTTAGATAATTGCATTACAATGATTGTTATTCGTTAAAAAAAATTAAAAACCATGCATTAAGAGTACGAGTTTAAAAAATTAAATATCATGTATTAATCATATAACATTACTAAAAACAAGAATAAAAAATAAAGCACAAATCTTGCTATCAAAATACAATTTCTGTTTCAATATAAAAATCATGTTTTAAAAGTATAATTTTCTATTTTGAAAATATTATTTGTTTATTTCTGTAATAGGGTGCAGAATGTTTTGATCAGAGATTTGGTTTTATTTTCTTTTATAGACATTCTCTCTGGTTATTAAACCTATTACGATTTGGATTATTGTCATTCTTGCTTTTACTCACAAGTGACACAGTTCAAATTAAAGTACATAATTAAAGTTGAAGATAAATCTCTAGTCTACAGGTTGAATAATGCAATATATGGTTCTTGGTTTGAAAAGATAAGGACTATACTAATAACAATTATGATCATTATTTTTATGGTCTCTTGGCTTACTGAGGAACAATAATGTAACCTACTCTAATTAGATATTTAGTTACCACTTATAGTTATCCTTGATCTTTTATGGAAGTGACTAAACTCTAATTCTGTGACTTCAGAGGGAGTAGCTTTCTGTTACTATTGCAAATGTGCTATGAGCTTGTCTATAACCCATTCTCAAACACAAACTTTGATCTTGCTTTAGATAGCACTTGCGGTTATCCTTGATTTATTTTTGGAAGTTACTAAATGCTAATTCTGTGACTATAGAAGAACAAACTCCCAAGACATTCAACCCAAAATTCATTTTTTGCACAAATTTCATAAATAGTGAGCATGTTGGTCGTAATATAGCTCTGTCACTACATCGAAAAACAGGTTTCGAAGGATTGAACAAATTGGTGGTGGCGTAAAATTGTCTTACAGAAATTGGAAGACAACTTGTTCAGCAAGGAATCCAAATGCCCAGACCTTTATTCATTATACTTCGGAAGGCACTAGCTTGTTACATGAACATCATCGGATTTTTACCCCATCGTGAAGCTCTCACAGCAATGATACAATACAAGGCTAAATTTATGATCAATCGTGTATTTAAAAGGTCCTCGTATTATGTTATGTCCAGATGTTAATAGTCTCCTATTTACACGAGGGCAGATATCGGTATGCAAACCCCAAAACAGAGATAACAAGACGAACCTTTTCAATATAATAATAAACTTCAAAATTGAATTTCATGTAAATAAATAATTTTATTAAAAATAAAAAATAACAGCATGATTGTACCCCTAAGGAAATTCCTCTGATCTACTATAATACATTTAACATATATTTTACAAGCAAACAAAATGTATTGTCAAGGTTAGCCCTAGCCCTAGTTCCGCACTGTACAGAAGATTCTGCTGCACGCATTTAGAAGTAGTCACGTCTATTGCGCAGCAGAAACTCAATTCAGGTGTGGAACATCACCAACATTAAAATTCCATGGTGAGTTCCTTCCTCAAAGCGTTGATTATAAATTTGAGGGGAGATAAAAGCTTATCTCTTATGCCGCCTCATATTAAATAGATCTCCACACCAGTTGTGAGCATTCTAGAACAAGAAACTTTTCAAAATATCATCAGGATCTATTTTCTTTCCTTCCTGGTCTTCTCCACAAAAAATGTTGGATCATTATTCCCATTTCCAGAAAGGATGAATTGCACCCCATAAGTTCATCCATATTTTGCATAGGAAGTAAGAATACTTGAACTGCAGCTTATAATTGTTGACTGGAGAATTGTTCAGTTGAAGAAGTACGGAGAATCAAGAACCTTCTCTAAGTCAAACTCACCTCTCTTTGGCAATGAGGGGAAAGCCAATCCTGGATATGTAGTCTGGAAACCCTCGAGCAACTGCCAACAAATCAAAGTTTCGTCATGAAAAGCTTAACGAAAATAGCCTATGAGTTTTGTTTTCTCCAGTCTGGTGGTATAAAATGGAAAAAGTTTTGAATTACACGGACGATATATTTTAGCATGAGTTTACTTTAACTTAGATGTTATCCAGTTTAATATTGGCCAACGGTACTTTCATAAGAAACATAGCATTCATTCAACAAACATCTGTAATAGTTTGTAGTGGGATCAGCTGAGCTTTAAGTGCTCCTAATTCACAGGGAGAGTAATTTGTACAAAACAAAGTGAATAAACAAATAGAGTCAATTCAACAATAATGTAAGACAGACAAAGGGAACAAGACTCGCACCAAGAGGGGTTTGGAGAAGGTAGATGCAGGTAGACTTGCAACCATAAGGGCAGTCTATTCCAAGATTCAAATTCATGACCTTGTCCCTAAGCAGCAACCTTACAGTTGCCCAAGACTTGACATCATTTTCACCATAATATATATTTAATTTAAATTTTCAGGCAGTAGAAACCTTCCAGTTCTAGTGCTTGTGTCCTCAAGCAAATAAGGCTAAATCTACGACCAATTATGCATTTAAATGGTCCTCACTATCAAGTATATTCAAATGAACTTGAGCCAGAGAAAGAACTTACATTTTCAAGTATAGGCATGTTATAAAGCTCCACAAATTTTTCTCTCAGAATTTGATTCATTTTCTCAACATCGCACGGGTGTGTCCAAAATGAATCATGAACCCCTGCAAACAATAATTTCACAATAAGTAAGCACTAAGATAAATATAAGAAAAAAGACATTTTTCTTCTACAGATACTGGCCCCAGCCCCTCCAAATTTATCGAAGTTGAGCTTAAAACGTGACTAAATGTAAATATATTTATAGAACCTGAAAGCTAAAACTGGTAATTTATTCATAAAAATGGATAAACCTAAAATATTCTCTATGTTCGTGGTATTTTAGAGAGTAGATGTCTTGAGCATTTCAAATGCAAGTTCATTCAACAACGATCTCGAGAACTTCTGTATATTCACTATCCAGAACACATTTAATGACACTGTTGAGAATAGAACAGTATATTTTGTCTGTTATAGCCATGTATTATTTATTTTAGAGGGAAAAAAATGTCATCTCTTCATGCATAATAAATGCAATGAGTCTACGTAAAGTGATACCCGCCACATATTTCTACACACGGTATTCAGTCTAATGAATGTGATCACTATTCTGTGTGCACGTTTAGGGTTGTGTGCGTTATGCTATTATATTATGGATATTTTGTAGATGGGTTAGGGCCCATCCCTATGCTATACGTGATATTATGTATATACGTTCCTCAGCTTAGCTACACACTAAAAGGGGATTCTATCACATGAATATGTACCATTTCTCTCTACAGATTCCATGAGAAAGAAACTCCTCTAAATGCAAGTGTCAACCAAACTGCACTTTCTTCACAATTGTAAAAGTAATAATTTCAACTCTATCCATATTTCGTAATGCAATTAAACAAACACCAAAGACAAAACAATTCAAATACCCTTTAAAGGTATAACGAAGTACAAACTACTATTTATCAATTTTTTATTACTCCAAAGAGAAACTTCACATATATTTATCATTTTCTTTGGTAAAATATGATTTTCCAACCTGCAAAACATAATCCAACATCATTGCAGGCTAGAGCAGTCATCATCATGTGCGAACTATCCAATGAATGTACAAAGTTAGGAGGAAATGCACTTCTCTGCTTCTTGACAGATACCTGGAATAAAGTCTTAATGACCAAAATAGTTCAGAATGAAAACAAAAGTGGAACATCAAGATTGTATATACTTACAGCACTCCCCTCCCTCTGCAAAGCCAAAAGCTGAAGAGATGTTCTTATCTGCAGTAAATGGTGAGATTCATTAGTAAAACATATGAATATCAGCGAAAAAGTTTAAAATCCATATAATTTGATTGAAGTATATTATTATTGGAGGATTCTTATTTTCTATATTTATATTTATTTATTTATTATCAATGTCATAGGAGAACTCCATTTGACAGAAAGCTAGAATTTCTCAAGATTTGTGCCATAATTTGAGATTAATTTACAACTGACTGGTTTATTAGTCAAAACATCTCATGAGGAAATATCAGGCTGTGAGCCTATTCTAGGATCTATATAGTTATAATGAAAATGCTACTAGCTATTGAGCCCCCTTTATTCCCACGCTTGAAATGTTCAATTCTAGACAGAGAGGAAGTGTGTTAGAGATTCCACATCTATTGGATATATGACCAAATTATAATCTATAAGTAAATACCAACCTCACCTTATAAGTCGGTTTTGAGAGATTGAGTTAAACTTAAAGTCCACTTTCTAAGAACCTTCAATTGTGATGCACATTCATCTCAAGAAAAGTTGTAGGGTAAATAATCAGTTCAATACAATAAGTATTGATATTTAGTTTTTAGTACAATAAGAGAAAAAGATAACAGTCTTAGTATAAAAAATTAATTTCGTTAGTTTTTTTCACTAATGGTCAGGTAGATAAGCACGTGTTTGGTCTTTAGTAATTGTCACATGTGTTTATTAAAGAAAAAATTAACATTAATATGCAACTAACCTTGAAGGAGCCACTAAAGATTTTAGATTTACAAACCAAAAAGCTAAGGATAAAACTAATTGTATATTAACGTTAATTTTTCCTTTAATAAACATATGTGACAATTACTAAAGACCAAACAAAATTAGCACAGTTCAAACAAAACTAATGAAATTAATGTTTTTTATACTAAGATTGGTCCTTTCTTTTTTCTTATTGTACTAAAATCCAAATATACCAATATTAGTTGTATTGAACTGACTTTTTGCCCAAAGCTATATTTATAGTTGTTCTACTTTTAATTAGTAGCAATACTTAATATCTAAGTAGAGAAACGCAAGCGGTGGAGATTTAATAGGAAAAGTCTTATTTCTATTTTTTTTTTGTTTTCTTTTTATTTTTACTTTTATATTTTTATTTTCTATTATCATGATTAAAGAACTAAGAAGAAAAATTCAGATTGATTCACTAGATTTTTTTTTTCCTTTTAGATATTTAAACTTTTCATTTCATTTAAATTAATAGAATCATGCCCACTATCTCTCAATGTCATCAATGCATGAGGAAGATAACTTTCCAGTCTCAAACCCAATCGAGTACGTGCCTTCTATACCCGCAGCTATTACTCACTCTACAAATGTGAGGTCCCTTTGCCATGAGGGATGGAAAAATTGATCGGAAGCATGGAATAATTTATTCAACTAGAACCTAAGCCTGATAATAGGGCTCAACGCAAGTATTCTGATATGTCTATTGGATATGAGAAAGTCACAACTCCAATGCCTAATTATGTGTTGAGATGTCCAAAAAATTTAGAGAAAGAACTTGATACAGGTGCAAATATGTATATTCTAGATTGGTGGAAAATTAATTCATCTAGATTTTCAATCCTTCCAAACAAAGCATGAGAGTTATTAGATGTGCCTATTTCTAAGTCCTCATTTAGCATAGAAGGAAGAGTGTTTAATCCATATTGTAGTGCTCTATCTATCACATCAAAAAGTGGAGGCATGTATTTGTACACATGATTGGTAAAAAGATACACCTTTACCATCATTGTTAGACCTATGAATTTGAAGAGCTTCAATGCGTTGACCAAAAAATGTTATTAAAATATTTAGTACGTAACGAGAAGTTTTACGTTCTTTTCCAGAATTGGTTTCTCAACAAAATATTGGCTAGTCAACCACTATTTCTCTTAAAGAATAGGGTTTAAGATTTTATTTTTTTGTTAAGTTGAACTGGTTCAAGATTATAGTTTTTCCGCCAGTGGCTACATGACTGTTATTTCTTCTGGTGAGGTCATTATATATGATATGCACGGAAGTTTTAGGATGATTTTGTAACTTAGAAGAAATTAGAAATTAGAGTTAAGCCAAATGTAATCTTAAATTTAGGTAGTTTTTGACATATTGATATATTAGATAAAGTAGTTACTTCATTTTCGGAAAATATGGATTCAGTTGTCTCTTGTCTTTATTACCCATGTCTCTTGTTTTCTCTTCAATTCAACAAATACCAAAAAGATGAAAAAATATTGATATGCCGAAGGCTCACCTGATAACGTTCAGTTTTACAGTATGGTTGTACAACAGGAAGACCAAGAGGAGTGGTCCAGCAAACAGCCTGATTTTCACAAGCAATCACCTGTAGTAAAGTTGTTCAAAAATAAATAAACTGAACGGAATTCATAAAAATTGAATTAAATTGTAAAATAATTTATCCAAATTGAATAGAACTGAAAAATGAACCATACAGACCAAATTGAACTGATTTTTCTTCTATTGAACTACTTTGGACTGAACTATTTGGACTACTAACAAACTGATTTTGAAAAAAAGTTTAAATATAGATTAATGTTGTATATATGTTTTATTAGTATTATTTATTTTTTTCACAATAATCATGCAAAATACCATATACACATATGGTGTTTATTAATATTCCATTGCCCATTGTAATTCTTCTATTTAACTACTTTGGACTGAACTATTTGGACTACTAACAAACTGATTTTGAAAAAAAAGTTTAAATATAGATTAATGTTGTATATATGTTTTATTAGTATTATTTATTTTTTCACAATAATCATGCAAAATACCATATATACATATGGTGTTTATTAATATTCCATTGTCCATTGTAGAAGTGCTCATACGTTGAGCCCAGAGAAATAAGTAGCAAAATGGAGAGTTTAAAAAAACCTGTCTCGTGTCTCCAATAATGTAAAATGAAGAGACAAGTGGAAGAACTTTTCCTGAACATATCAACTTTCATAATCTAGCCGACATCTCCAACAATTTGTGCGTTATAAAAATTAGTAAAAATTCTACGAAACCAACAACTTTTTTCTATAGAAAATATTTTAGGTTCAGTGCAAGTGCGCTGAACTTTTTTATTTAACAAATCAGTATTAAAACTGATTTTGGAAGACAGTTTAGTTATTTTGAAGTTAATTTAGTTCAGTTATTAGAAGTTTTAATTCAGAATAGTTATTTCTGGACAACCCCAATCTGTAGAATGTTTCAAAGTCACTATTTACAAGAAAAGGGACAAAGCCCACAAGCAAAGTGCAAAAGGTATACTGTAGAACTGATAGCATCATTTGGAATCCAACATACTGTGACAAGAGAGCTAACCTTTGCACAATCCCCGAGCCAACTCATGATGCCACGTGCAGCCTCAAAAACTTCTCCAAGGGCAGCCAATGTCACCTATTGAAAATAAGTTCGAGAATTTTGATCAAACTTCTTAACATGAATCAGAACGACAAAGGGTGTTTAATAAATACATCAAGAAAATGTCTACAAAGATTTTTCTTTCTTCCTTTGCTTTTGCATAAATGCTGAAATTTTAGTGAAAGCAAACTTCACTGTTTTATTCTATCAAGTATTGACCATTCCAGGAGGAAATGACCTAAGAATGAAATTACCAGATATATGAGCAGTTGCAACAAAGGCAGTGACCCAAAGACCAGAGGAAGGAGATTGAGAGAGACAAGACGATGAATTACCACTATGGCAATCCATACAAGCCAAAGGTCATAAAAAACATATTATGGTTTTCAAGTTCCTTCTTCACTTCTACATATGGTGGAAGGTGCTCATTAAAATCATGTAGCAATAAGCCACCTAAGATAAGTAGACATAGCACCTTCATATTCTCGTGGAGCAAGAGATCTTGACAAATGCTATACAGAAAGTGTGTCATTGATATAAATGGCATGAGCCTCACTCCAAACTGATGCACACATCTCATGGGGACGAAAAATACGTTTGAGTGAGGTGTGAAGCGGATTTAGGAACACTACATATATCCAATGTTCACATGTTCTGTATGAACGGATTTATCAATTGTAGTGAAATGGGATTTGTAGCCACACCCACTTAACGATAACCAAATTTCACAAGTCGAAGTGGAATAGTAAGACCAATCCATCTTCTCAATACTAATAATATGGTTTGCAAATATAAGAGAATTTGTTATGGAGTTTGATGTGGTCTTGGAAGACATTTTCTTTCTTGAAATTTGGAAAAGAAAAATAATAATAAAAAAATAGCCTACGGAGAGTGGGAGCAAAGTCGCAGCAGAGGGTGCGTGGACAAGTGCTTTGAATTGGCTTTTGGATAATTGGCATGGCACAATCCCATCCCTGTGTGCAAGAAGCAATGAAAGCAAATATGGGAGAAACGTTCACCAAAAAAAATATCCTCCAAAAATAGTGAGTCTACTGGGCTGAGAGAGACATTAAGCTAAAATTGTGCGCATAAGAGACACTGTTATAATTATAGAAATAAGGAACAAATCTTATATAATCAAGAATATGTAGATTATATGTTATTAGGAACACTTTCGTACCATATCTTTATTATTAAAGGATATCAAATCTCCTTTTTCATTGTATAGACTCCTTTTTCTCAATAGAAATAAAGCATTCATATTGTTTGAAATACACTGCTCTGCTTCAACTTAATATCTCTCTCTTTCCTATAGTTTAACAACAATGATCATAGATTAATAGTGCCACATCAAGGAAGGTATTGCAGTCTAGATAAGCTAAAATTCTAGAATATAATGTAGCTTATACCCACCTTAGCTGCATAGCAAGCTGCAGCATATAAAAGTCTATCATCATTAATGAGACCTTTCTCTTCTAATCTTCTCTTAATTTGCTCTCGTGCCCCAATAAAAGTAACACCATAAACAGAAGTCATTACTGTCTGCTTGACCAGTTTTCTATCAATCTGAATACCTCCAAAAGTTTAGAATAGGAACAGAAAAAAGAAGAAAATCAATGGGCTAGTGTATATATCATTTAGGAATTAGCACAACTTTGAAAATTTAAATAAAGACTGACCTGATCAATCAACACCTTTGCTAACAAAGCATTTGGAAAGGTATCTGGGTCCTTGTTGCTGTCTCGTCTCATTATATCATGAACCCTACTCAAATGGTAATTATGTGACTAAAATATTAATTGTCTGAAGCAATTATGACAAGAATTAATTGGACACACACGGGATCATGGACCACAAAATTTCTGAGTTTGGATAATTTACTCTAAAGCACAATCGGACATGAAGTAAGATTTCAGAAAATGCAAATTCTCAATAACAAACAAAAATATGTAAACATTTTTATAAGGGGAGGGAGTACTGAAGTAACAAGAAATGCTCAGAGGTCAATATATTGTACTATCAGAACAAAAGGGAAATGTAGCTAAAATAAGTTTAATATACCTAACAGCAATCTCTGTGTAAACATCAGCAGGTTTCTCCTTTGCAACTAAGTTAACTGCCGCAGCCTCCAGCTGAGAAAGTACATTTATTCCAGTGAAGAGAGCGGTAAATCAGAGATTAGATAATAAAATCAAATAATTTATCAATTTAACCACCCTAGTAATGGAAGGAAGCTTATCAAAAGAAAAGAAGGAACCATATATGTATGTGGGAAAGATTAATGAAATCTGCACTGACTATGATCACGGCAGCCATTTTAGAATGTGACAAACACCTTAATTGTCAGACAAATGTAATTATCAATCATTGCAATCATGAGCATTTTCTAGAAGTACAGATCAATCCCCAGGTCACAAAAATAGAGCAAGGTCAATTTTAAATAGACCTCAACAGAGGGAACAGAAAAATCAATCACAACATTTGGGAAAAACTATGCTGATGCGTATAAATTAAAAACCAATCATTGAAAGAATGCAAATCAATTAGCAATATGACTGGTGGTGAGATATTTTAGGAAGTTTTAGATTTGATTCCTATTGTTTTTTAATTCTGTATATTGGTTGTATCTTGTTTTTCTTACTAGCATATCAATCCCACAATCTCAGGGATTTGTTTTCTAGAATAGGCAGTGCTTGTAAGTGAGCCTCCTTTTCTTTGGTCTGTAACCATGGCTGTTGTTCCTTCAGCAACCATTGTTGAACTTTCTGCAATAGGAGTCTCTAGTATTAGACTCCTCCTACTTTCTTGGCACAACAGGGGTAAAGTTTAAGAGAGGAAGATGATGAGCCTTTCATATTCCCAAATTTGTTTTTTGGATCAGAAAATGAGGTTCAAAAGAGTAATCCCATTGAAACTGAAGCAGAGATGGAGAGAGTAGAGGTGGATCAAAATCCTGCAAGTCAAAATTCTGAATATGATGAACCATTTATTAAACCACATGATTATACAAAGTTTGGGAAAAATCTGGTGTATAACCCAAGAGGAAAGGCCATTCCAGGATCTACTCACGTTCAAGTGTTCAACCCTCTATTATTACATGAGATAAAAGTGTCGGACCCTATAAATCTTAATTCTACTAATTGTGATGATCTTACTAGTAATGAACTCCCTTTTATATAACTTATTGCACAGGTAGACCAGAATTTAGATCTCTCGATTGCTCCTAGAAAATGAACTAGAGCCACTAAACCACCTTACTCTTTAGATGTGTGTGTGTGTGTATAAGATGTAAATAAGAGTGAAATTATTTTCTTCTAAATTGCAGCCTTCATTGTTGTATGATTCATTTTGTGGTTCACCACTCTTTTGTGAAAAATTAAAATCTTCTTTTTTTCATTTTGGATCAGACATCATGGAGATGCAAATTAGCAATCAAACATCTAATAGATAATTTTACAAAGAGAAAACAACAATAAAGGTCATTACAATGAAGTTGAAGCAATTAAGGTTGCACCCTCTTGAAGATAAATGGCAATGAAGGTCCTAGGTGTTAAAAACAGATACCAAGGCTCTAGCAAAAACCTAGAGCTTTGATACCATGCGAAAAATTGTGTAGGTAGTAAGCAATAATTACAGAATTACTTTAATTGATCTTAAAATGATACAATACATGGGTATTTAAAGGAAAAACGAAATCCTAATAAAGGAAATAAATCTCTCGAAACAAAGGAAATAAATCTCCAGAAATAAGATTCTAAATCAAAGAGCAAATAAACTCCAGATCCCAGTCCCAAAATTTTGAAAAATATATATAACTAATCAGAGTACAAATGTTGAAGAAAGCTATATAAAAACATTATACAACAGAAAAATCATAAACTAATCAACAAAGTACAGAAATTTAGAAAGAATAGATTATAATAAGAGTGATTGCAAAAAAAAATTAAATAAATAAAATAAGACAAGTGAACCTACTTCATTTCTTCCCAGCGCTGCATAGTGTTGTAAGCCATTACAGGAACCATCCTAAAATTTTATTACAGCAGAGCATTACTGACAAATATTTTTATTCATACAGCAAAAATTATAAATAGAAAAGTGATCTCATACCATAGAGTTTTGCAACATAAAAATGTCAACAATGCATTCACTAATAGAGTTTTATATTTTCTTTTTTCTTGTTTTTTGGCTCTCTCTTTGATTGCATGCTAACTTTCAGATAGTAAAACTTTATTGAAAATCTGATTAATATGAAAAGAACACCCAAAAGGCAACAGCTATCACAGTTTCCTTTTTACATTGTTTTTAAAAGCTTACAATGAAGCCTTTACCTGATGAACTGGAAGATGTGAGATAAAGGAATTTGGTGAAGAGCTTTTTAACGCCTCTGATAGATTAATGCAAGCAGTAAGGCACTGGAAAGGATCCTCAGCAGTTAACCACCAACGATTTCCATTAATAGGGTTATCAGCAGAATCAATTATATCATTCATATGATTCTCTATAAATCCTAACCGGCCATCATAAGATAGCTTCTCAACACCACCAGCATACAAATTTGCTAGATGTATCTTCAGCCACCTTAGTCCAGACTTTCCCAGTGGCTTCCCTTCTGCAAATTCAAGTAGTCCTCGACATAGATCAGAACCTAAATGATTCAAATGAGGATGCATAGGATATGCTCTGCCACGGAAGTCAAGATTGTGTGGATAATAAAAGCCTTCCTCGTCCTTCATTTTTCTTGCCACCTATTTTAAGAATTTATTTTGTTTTAATTATCACTGCTCTAGTGAAACATGGGATAGAATTGAATGTATCCCATGAAAATTATTCTACAATGAGAGGGAAGATCTTACAGAAAGCTTAAGTTCAGTGTCACATCTTAGAGAATGCCTTTCCATATTAATTTTTTTCGCCTTCCTTAGACTGCATTTCCACTCCTGAATTAGTTTTAAATCCTCTACAGGTGGCTTATCTGGTAAAGGAACCTACAAGTCAAACAAGAATATATGTAAAGTTGAGAATTGATTACATGATTGAAAAATCAATTTGCAGCTACGTAGCATGGATATTGGACACAGACACTACGACATGTATAACCTTCAAAATGTAGGACATGATAACATGGATACGGATATAGATATACACACACACACACAAGCATTGAACATCATTATGAATTATTTAAATTGACAATCAAAATTTATATATTTAAAATCATCTATAAACAATGTTAGTCAAATGTAACAAGGAGTTCATCCTATGTAGTCACGAATATTATTATAATTATAGAAATAAGGAATTGATCTTATATAATCAGGATATCTAGAATATATATGTACTACTAGAACTTTTTATTTATTCTCGTATTACATCTTTGTTATTAGAGGATGTAATATCTCCTCTATTTATTGTATTAATTTATAGCTCTCAATCTAAATAAAGCATTTGTGTTGTCCCATAAACACATCGTTGTACCTTAATGTTTCTCTTTTCCCTAGAGTTTAACACACAATGTCAACGAAAGCACCATTGATAGAACTTTTCAATTGAATTTGGTAAATTACGTAGTTAAAGACAATTTAAGAAAAAAGGGCTAGGACCCGAATTCAATATATTAGTCAATCACTATTCAAATACCCTTGTCCCCGTTATTCCTCTATTTCCCTATATAATGTATTCCATTATCTTCTCACTCCTAAAATTAACTTCTCCTTCCCATTTCACTGCTTGCCTTAGATAAGAATTAAAGTCGTATGTGTTTGGGACTTTAAGTGTACACCTAATGTGCTTCTCCATATTGGGTCACTCATTAAGACCCATTGGGCTTGGGTTCCAATCAAATTGTTTGGGCAATTGCTTCCTGCACCCTATAATTCAAACCTACACCCCATTAATTTCAAAAATACCAGAAATGTCCTTAAATATTTTATTTCAAATCCAAAAGGGTGCATTTTAGAAATAGGTTATGGAAAACATATTCCAAAATGTAAATTTTACACTCTGGACAATGTTTTTCGGAACCTATTTCCAAAGAACATTTTTCCAAAATGTAAAATTTACTTTCCAGAAAATATTTCCCGAAAAACCTATTCTGGAAAACATATTCTAGAATGTAAAATTTACATTCTAAAAGATGTTCTCCAGAAATAGATTCCAGAATACATATTCCAGAAGCCATTGAATTATAAACACAAAGGACATTTTAGTCATTTCCTTTAGTGATGGGAAGTAGGTTCAAGAATGGAGAGGTGCAGGAAGTCATTGCCAGTTGTTTGCTTGTAAAGTCCATATTACACATCTTTGAAGTCTAGTCAGCAAAAGCAATAGGTAAATGGGAGAAAATATAGAGAATACAATCAAACTTTTATGAAGACTTCAACATCTGCCCCATTCCCCTTTTATATTCAGAAAAGTGTTTATGCAATTTTTGCAAAGATAAAATTTATTCATTTGGATACACAGAAGAAATTTATAAGTAACTATAATTTTTTATTTGTGCTTACATCTGAACAATTAACCAGTCCTGCAATGTTACCTCCTCCAGCCCAAATTGACTCTACAACTCCAAGCACTCTTTTATTTACTCGCCATTTGGTGTTTCCAAGAATATCCAAGGCCTGCACAAAACAATTATGCCTTTTTATATCAAAAACATTACACCCTTAGCAGTTATAGATACAATTCAGTGAATCTGAAAATATAGAAGACTAAAAGAATTGAAACTGTTCATAAACACGGTTTGGTAATGCATGCAATGCACCAAATTTTTTAACAGATCATATTTTTACACAATACTGTCACACTTATTGGAACCCAAAAAAGAAACTTGAAATTTACATACACTACCTCAAAAACTTTTTGCATTTGTGCTGCATTTACACTCTTCATTACATCTTGTTGCTTTCTAGATCCATGAGTACGCATAATATAAGATGGTAAGAAAAAGTGTCCGCCCTTGTCATATCTACAAAGAGTGTTATGAAAGGTTAGACAAACAAACGCATAAGCAACTAAACTATGAAGGATTATAAATTTTTTCAAAAAGAGTTAAAAGTTACTTGCATCCTTCACTATTCTCATATTTTGCCTTTTTGCAAACTCAGGTTCATTTCTAGTTTAAGCTAAAAGTTCATTTAGTAGTTGCATTTCTTTCTTCTGGGTTTGAAAGAGTTCAAACTCCACACAATAAATCATGTTATAATGATACAAAATCAAATAAATTCAGGCATTTCCAAAATAAAATACAAGAGAGACATTCACTCATTTGTCATACCCTTTCCATTTTTTGGGAGGTACTAACATAGGCATGTAAGGTATGAACATATGTTTGGCCTGCAGAAACAGACACTTATAAGTAAGTCAGAACCTTACGTACATGCTATCACTTAAGTAGTTATTCTACGAACAGAATAAGTTCATTTATGACATAATATTGTTTAAGAAAAGGAAGTCAATGTCTCAACTTACACATTGTTCAAGCCCAACTAGGACCATGGGATCACATTGTATAACACCATACTTCTTCGAAAACTTTTGCCTATAAGCACAAAACAGTTATTTGAAATTGCAGCTAATAAATAAGTGTGATAAAGGAACTTCCATTAATCCCTTACACTTCAAGATATACAGTTGGTCAGAGTGTAAAGAACATCTACCTTTTTTTAAATATGAATAGTTGAGGAGTAAGAATATTGAAGTTGATTGCCATTTCAGCAAAGAGAAAATTCTCTCTAGTTGTATTGCAATTACACCAATTCTAACCAGCAACTAGTTGATATTTTTACTAAGTCTCTTAGAGGTCTCGAATTGTGTTTACTTGCAACAAGCTCGGAGCATATCAACCATTTAATTTATATGCTCCAGCTTGTGGAGTGTTACTTTACCTTTGTAAGAATTGGACTCTAAAGCCATTAGGTAGGCTGCAACTATAGTTATTTTTTTTTGTAATCTTTCTTAATGTCAAGTATTTCAGTTTCTAAAGACACATTAATACAACAGTCAAATTTCTCTGATCACAGAAATAGCCAATTTTAACTTCCTATAACAATATAGTGTCACAGGGTTCAAGGCCCTAGATCTTAATTGTCAAGTTCTGCCCGTCTCCCACCCCCACCCAGAAAGAAAAAAGTGAAACCTCACCCTGGATGCCATGGTGCGACTTTAAAACAGTGCCTGAAAGCTGGTCTGATATCAGGTGGAGTATCAGCAGACTGGTTAACCGGAGAGTGTACATATGCTGTATCAACTAACAATTCTATTAATCGACTTCCCAGCTGCATAATAGAGTTAACTTGTTAAATTCCACAATTACGACCAAAAGAGAGACAACATATGTGACTACTAAAAGAAAAACCTTGGCCTGCATATCCCGGCTCCAAGGACTACATTCTTCTTTTTTCAATATCATCTGCACTTCTTTCAGTCTACTTTTTTTAATCAAACTTTTCAAATGATTTCTTTGCTTTTCTTTATCATTATCCAAACTGTCTTCAGCATCAGCCTCTGTCTTGTTACTCCGGCTACTTTTTCTTCCTTCAATGAACTTATGAATCCTAACCTGAAATACAATAAGTTAATTACAATATCTACCAAAAACCTGCAGCAATTTTCTGTCAGTCAAGCCACAAATACAGAGGGATTTAACACAGACTTGGAACAAGGTCCAGTCAAGCTATGTACTGTATGGCAGACCTAAAACTAACCCATTCTTGTAATTTGAAAACAAAACACTGCCATTACCTCCTGTTCCACCGCCATGCCAATATGTACAGCGGCATGAACAAGCTGAACGCAGCCTTCCTCATTCTCCATCAGCATGGCCATCATCTTATGCATCACAATCACCGCCAGCTTATCGGACGGCAACTCGTCGACATGCGGTGCAATAGATTCCTGCTGCTTCTTGGTCCGCGCGCGGTGCGCTTTCTGTTCAGCCTCCACAACGCTCCTGAAAGGCTCGAACCATCCCAATAGGAGCGCCTTCACATGCGGCAAATTAGGCGCCAACATCTTCTGGCGCATCTCCCTCTCCAACTCCCTGTACTCCTCCACCATCCTCTCCCACGCCTCCGTCTCCGCCTCAATCTGCCTCCGCCGCAGCAAATTGTACTTCTCCCTCTCCTTCTCCCTCCGCCTCATCTCCTCCTCCTTCCGCCTCATCTCCTCCTCCTGCATCAGCAGCCCCTTCAGGAACAGCCACGGCGGCTCCTGCACGAAGATCCTGGCCGCCGTCGGCAGCGCCTCCTCCTCGAGCGCCGCAGCGAGGTCTTCGACCACAAAATTGCCATCCGTGGAGAGGAGGTGGTGGTGGCGAAATTGTAGGGTTGCGTCGGAATACGTGAGGGGGAAGGAGGAACAGGAGAAGAGGAAGGAAGAGGGCGAAGAAGTTGGTATTAACAGAAAGTGGTGCGTTCGGTTGGGCTTCCGTTTTATCTGAAGGTGGCTTCTTCTGGAAGGGTTGTGATACGCGTGAACCTGAGGAGTGGGAAATGAATATGCCAATGCCATTGCGTTTCACGTGTTGGAGAGAGTAGCGCGTAGAACGAACCAAAAAAACGGTGGTGAGTGTTGTGTTCGTCGTTACCAGGGACGCCGTGAGGAGAAGTGAAGAGAGAAATCACAGGATCAGGTTCAAACCTCTCTTAAACCTTGCAATTGTTGCAGTGTGGACCCGCACCAGATATTTTTTTTATTTTTTTTATAACACACATTTTCTTCGTTTAACTTAACCATTTTATTTATTTATAACTTTTTAAAATTTTTGTATTATTTTATGTACGATCCTAAGTTTATAGATGTTATTTATTAGAGTTCAGCTTTTGTTGTATGATATGGTTCATTATAAAAATAATTATACCGTAATTTATTATGCTTTATCTTTTATTTCTATATTTTTGATAAAAAGATTTACTTGGATTTGGCTTTTCTGAAGATATAGAATTACATAGAGTGTTTTTCGTTTCCTTTAGGAGAAAAGTAAGAATTTCATATAAATAATGGAATTCTCAGAAACTGCTTCAACATTTAATTTCTTATATAAATAATTCAAGTTAAAGTCATTTTATTTCATAATATGCTATTATTTAATTAAAAGTAATATAACATTTTTTTTGGTTATGCGATGACTTAAATATTTAATATTAAACTTTAAGTTTGTATGTCGGTATCAAGTCATTTCTCTTTATTAGATTAAATTATATGAGTAGATTACCACGGTAGCAAGTTATCCAATAATAATAATTTCTTCCAAATCATTAAATTCAATTAAACTTTTTTAACACTGTAATATATATATATATATATATATATATATATATATATATATATATATATATATATATATTTACAAAATTTCTGAAATAGATAATTTTTTTTAATTTCCTTTATAAATAAATTCTGTCAATTTTGTATTTTATTTAAAAATCATGTTATTATGACAGGATTTAATGTATTAATTAAAATAATTATATTATAAAGATAATTTTATTAATTTTTTATAATAAAATTATATGAACTTAATACTATTTATCTATAATAAAAATAAATATTTTTTTACCTTGATAATTTTATAAAAAAATTGTATCAAAATAAAAAAAACGACAAATATCATTATGTAATGTGAATAACAAAATAAACATAATAAAACTATAATTAAATTTAAAAGTATCAATCAAGATTTACGTGTTAATATTGACTTGTCCATAATACTCATGTTTATAACATTACCAAAAAATATTTTACTAGATAAACAATAAATATTTTACTAGATAAACTCTTAGTTAAGGGATCTAATGTGGTTAAGTTACAGTAATATGTTCAATTGACATTTTTTATTTTTTAAACTTTTTCTTTAATTGATAAATATTTATCATTCTTAGATAATAAAATAGTTATAAATTTATCACAATAAATCACTAGCAGTTTGATTATACTAGGACATTATCAAATCTTAGAACAAAGTTTCGTCACCTAAAAGCATACTATAATACTATATCTTTATAAAGATCTTAAAATATATAATTTTTACAAAATTTAAGATACCTCACATTCGATACAATTAGTTATTTATCAATAGATTCTTTTCCCTTTATTAAATCATATTCAAACTCAAAATTTCACATAAGTCATAAAATTAATTAACTTTTTTTATAAAAGAAACAAAGAAAAAACTATTCCATAAAAACTTGTTCCCAAAATTATGATTTATATTTCAGAAATTATGTTCCAAAACACATTTTATGTATTGAGAAAAACTCATTCTAAAAAGTTTATTCTATTCTAGAACACATCATATATCTTCTGAAAAACTTGTTCTAAAAGTTCTGTTGCAAAAAATTCATACTGGAATCTATATTATGTATCTCAGAAAGTCTGTTTCAAAAATTCTATTCCAGAAATCATCTTTCTGTTCCAAAAATTATGTTCTAAAAATTCCATAAAACTAATCCTAAAAAGTTTCCAAAATAGACAATCCAAAAGTTACTTCTACAAAAGATAAAATTATCATTTTAAAATTACGAGGATACACTAATACAAGTCCCTAAAATTTTAATTCGTTTAAACCCATAATTCGCCTGAATCCACTCAAAACTCTTTTTTTCGGATTGTTCAGGGTTCGGTCGGTTCTGAGGTTTTTTTCTCACCCCTACCCAAAAACAAGGGCAATTTACTGACCAATTACCACCTTAATTTAAACAAACCACGCCTCAAAAGTCAAAGCCATAGTTTTTCCTTACAAAGTAATAGGATAAACGGGATTAACGAGTTCGTCATCAAACAGAAACACACGACAGGGGTACAGGATTTCAAGGGAAAATAAACAACTTTGTGCCCTCATTTAAGGAGAGTCTTCACAATTGATTTGACATTGAGTTTCTTGAGGTCAGTGTAAGACTGTCCACAGCCCACAAACATAACAGGAGCTCCAGAAATGTAAACCATTGAAAGTGCAGCTCCTACCTGAAAAAGGAAACCATGGTAAACAATATTATTCACCACCATATCATATCAACTGAAAAATTCATACTTTCTTCAAAAAAGGTTTGAATTCATGTACCTTATCATCAATGGTGTCAAACTTCGTGAGCAAGATCCCATCAATCAATCTTGGGTTAGGCGATGTTGCGAGGTCGGCTAATTTCTGAGGTGCCATGAAACAGTTTGGGTTAAATATAGAAATAAAATAGAATTTAATTTTAATATATTGTCAATATATCTTTACACAGTTAAACAATTATAAATCATCTTAAGTTTAGTTATGATATAAGACAATACTTTAAATTATATAAGACAATACTTTAAATATAGAACTAAACCTGATTGAACTTTGAAAGCTGATCAACTGCGTCATTACCAACCAGTGCTTCTCCAACAAATAGGACAAGATCTGGATTGTTAAGGTAGATGAGTTTTGACAGTGCTCTCATGAGGGGTTCATTATCCTGAAACCAGCAGCCACAGTCAGATGAACAGAAAAGCATTCAAATAAATAAACACCATCCCATATAATAAATATGGTTCCTCCATCCCACTAAAAGAAAATAACATAAAAAGACATGTCAGTTTTGGAGTTTCGTAGCATTTGTATGCCAGTGATCTTCATATATATGAGCCAAAATTTGATAAAATAATCAGATTTGTGACCAGTATAATAACTACATCAGTAGTACCTGCATCCGACCAGCCGTATCAACAAGAACCACATCCGAACCATTTTGTGAAGCTTCTTGAATTGCTTCTTTTGCAACAATGGCAGGATCTTTCTCATAGCCCTTCTCAAATATAGGTATCTGAAACAAGGAACTTGTAAGAACATATGCATGCCTCTACTAAAGAACTTTGCCATGAACTAGGAAAATTAAGAATATGAAGGTTATAGAACTGCATCAATCTTTAAGCAGTAAAATTGACATAAACCTGAAGTCTCCGAGCATGGGTCCGCAGCTGTTCAACAGCCCCTGATCGAAATGTGTCACAGGCAGCCATCATGACACTGACCTTGTGCTGCAGAAGCCAATAAGCAACCTACAACGTGAGACACAATAAATCACCGTTATTCCAGTAAAAAAAGGCATGCCCTATATATGGAAACTCAATCATATTGAGAAACAATATGATTCACTCCACCTTAGCTAGATTAGTAGATTTTCCAACACCATTAACACCAACAAATACAACAACATATGGTTTCCTTTGCTCTTTGGCAGCATGCACATCCCTCAGTATATCAATAGAACGTCTAGGAGTTAAAATTCGGATAAGAGCTCCTTCCATTGCCGCCTACAGTAGTATTTTTGAGTATACTATTAGTATGAATGTTATATATGTAAGCTCATAAAGTCACCGCGTGTATATATGAAAGACCATAGAAACCAACATGCACTGTTGAAGATATCCTTGTAAATGAAGCCAGCTTTTTGCCTTCAAGGCTTGCTGCAACTGATTCACAGAGCTTCTCAGCTATCTCCTCAGCCTACAAGAGACAGAATGCAAACAGTATTGGCTAAGTAAAGAACCCAATAGATAACCATTAAGATATATAAAGGAAAAAGAAAAGAAATATAATTCTGTTTAATGTCGAGTAGAAACAAACACGTACCACATTCTTGGTCATGAGCCTATCCTTTAGAGCTTTCAAAGCTGGTTCTAAGTCTGACTTCTCCAAATTTGCCTTCCCTGCAATACTGCACACGGGGATATGTCAATATTTCTAAGTAGACATTTCAGAGAAATGATGAAAATACAAGATAAAAATGTAAAAGCTAAACAAGAAGTTTTAATTTATTCCGTCAAGGACAGAAGCTGTGTTGGCTTTTATGTTTTAAAAATATACTTTAGAAGGGATAAGAGATTGATTGTGTGGAGGAGCTACAACAACATTTTATTAATGGGCTCTATATATACCGAACAACATGTAACAAAAAAAATCAAATACTAAGTATCACAATCTTAACTTCCTAAATCTAGGCAATAACCTAATATCTATCTCTTTATCTAATCAATATTTTAAAATTTGAAACACAAAAAATAAACTCCTAAAAACTAACTTGTTTAAATTCAAATTACAGATATTTAACCTCCGTAAACATAAGGAAGGCAGCACTGGAGATAGGATAGCTTCCCTTGTTTATCCACAACAAAACCAGATTCATCATGTAAGAGGGTGAACTTTCAAACTATTTATTTTGTTCCCCTCCTCTACCTCCATTCCTAAATCTTCAGGTCAAGTGATAGAACACCTAATGGCATTACAATTTACAAAGTGAACTAAGAGGATTTCTTGACGATAAACATATATAAAATGCTAAATCTTCCATGATACTGAGCTGATTTTTCACCAATAATGTTCCAATTAAAGAAAATTTACAGAAGATAATTCTATTCGCAACACAATATTGCAGCAAAACTAGTAACACAATACCGCACAAACCCATAGTAATATATAGCTAGAAATCAAATTTTGAGGACTCGGAGAACATATCCATAGATCAATAGTAATATAGCATACATTAAACTACAGATCATTCCAGCAAGATATTCAGACACCTTAACAAAAAGATAAACAATGACCCTAGGAAAGTAGAAAATACATAAAGAATACACACGATTGTCTCACCTCTGGAACATGGATGAAAACCAACCCTTGTTTTTGGCGTCGGGCTTTCTCTTCTTTCCCACATTCTCCTCCTCCTCCTCTTCCTCCTCACTATCAGAGCTAACCATCTCTTCTTTATCCATCATACTTTCACCTTGATCTGCAATAACATAATCAATGTTCCTGTCCCCATCCTCAGCAGAATGATCAGTAAAATCCAATTTAGTTTCCGTAGTTGCAGCGTCATCCCACACCCTATTTTTCTTTACAACTTTTTTGTTTGGCTCTGCCTTGGAGGCCTTTGCAGCAGTATCTACCTTCTTCCCACCTTTGCTCCTAAGCTTCTGAAGCTTATGTACATCAAAAGCCCCACCATTGGGACTTCCATTCTGTCTACCATTCACATCACTACTCCTGTTAGCATCTTTAGCAACAACAAAATTTCCATTGGAGTGCCCATTCTCAGACCTCCGTCCATTCCCATCCTCACCATCTCCCTTCGCCACCCCACCAATCTTCTTCTTATTCCCTCCCTCAAATCCCAACTTATTGTTCCCCTGCACCTGCTTCTTAACATTCCCAGCAACAGGATTTGAATTCGACCGCTTCAAATCCTCGGCTCGAGCCAAAGCCTCCACCTTTAGCTGCCTAAAGGTCTCATCAAAATCAGGGTAAGCAGTCTTTTTGGGATCATAGATCTGCGAAAACTCACGCTTCACCATAGCAAGCAGATCCTCCACATACAAGAGGTGAAGAATCCGTTGGTACACAGCCACAAACACAAGGCCAAGTTCATTGTGGAAGGTCCACTTGAGGGTGTAGGAAGCACCAGGAGCATCATAATTGTACGATGCCGCACCGGATCGCTCCTCCAAAAGGCACGAACGAATCAAGGTATCAATAGGGGAACCTTTCAGAGCGTTCCCAAGTTCTTTACATGTCCAGAGGATTAACCCTCCTCTTGTAAATATCAGTAACTGCTCTAACATCCCTGATCCCTTTCAATTTCCCTGTTGATCAATCAAGTGTAACAAAGAATGAATAACAAAAGGGGAAAAAAAAATTGGATTTTTTTCAGGTCCTGAAAAACCTAAAATCTAAGACCGGCGAAACACAATCACGGGTAACACATGCCCGTGTTCCCTTTCGTTGTCGCGTTGATGATTACTACGTTGGACAAATCGAGAAAAAAGAAATTCAATTGAAAGAACAAAGAAAAACGTGGCCGTGAGAGAAAGGTACCTGTTTCTCCGAGCTTGAAGAAACGCCTACTACAAGGATGCCAGAAAATTAAGACAGAAATAATTTATTAAGTCTTTCAAGTGTACTAATCTAATTTATTCAGTTTAATCCTAAATTTATTTATATAATTTATTGAATTTGGTTCTCTGTTATTAAAAATTTTAATTACTTTTTTTAATATTTAGAGCTGAAAACAGAAGACAGGTGTATAATATATTATTTATAAATATATTAGTTTTAAATATAAATGAATAATTAAATGTTAAATTAATATTTTCCTAACTTCCAATAACAGTGTTAAATAATAATAAAAAATATTCTCTATATGAATAAGGTATTCAATATTGACATTCCTTTTTTAGTTCACTAGTTAATTGTTCGAGTTAATAATTAGCAAATAACTATATTCAATTTCAATTTCAATAGTTGAATACTTAATGCGAATATCTTACTGATGAATAAATATATAAATTTCTGAGCTCAAAATTTGAGTTGTTATTTTAAATAAAGAGATGGATAATTAATCTTTTATTTCAAAAATGAATGAGTTGGGGCCTTATATTGACTCATTTATTGAAGGTCGAATTTTTACAATTATTTGAGTAAGGTCTTGCTTTTATGACTATTTAAGTGTATCAATCTAATAAGTTTATTTTAGCTTATCAATCTAACTTATTCAATTTAATCCTAAATTTATATATATAATTTATTGAATTTGGTTCTCTATTATTAAAAAAATTAATTACTTTTTAATATTTAAAACTGAAAACAGAAGGCACGTGCATAATATATTCTTTATAAATATATTACTTTAAAATATAATAAATACTTAAATATTACATTAATATTTCCCTAACCTCCAATAATAGTGTAAAATAATAAAAGAAATATTATTTAATATATTAAATATTGATTATTAATTTTTAATCTATTACTAAATAATTATATTTAATTCAATAGTTCAATACTAATGTAAAGTGATGAACATGCATATAAGTTTATGAACTTAAAATTTTAATTCTTATTTTAGATCATTAGAGGAATGGTCAATTCTCTTTCTGAGAAAGAATAAGTTTGATGATATCGATTTATTGAAGGTTGAATTTTTACAATTATTTTATTAAGGTTGAAATTTTGTGACTTGATTAAACAAGGTCCAGATTTTACGATAGTTGGCATTTATAGGTAAAAATTAGTTTCTCTTTAGTTTGTATTTATAAATAATTATTTGAATGAATTTTTAATGTTTATTAATAAGAGATTTTAAAGTTTTTGGAAATACTACAATATTTTGACACTAATTATCTCTTATCAATGTTATCAATATTTGGATATCATTTTATGTGAAATGTTTAATTATTCATTATTTATTTAAATCTTCATTTGTCTTTAGTTTTGATTTTATATTTTATATGGGTTTTAAGATTATTTTAAAAAGTTTCTTCTTCTTTAAGTAGCTTTTATTAGTTTGTTTTAGGTATGCCTTTTCTTTTATCTTTTATCGTATTTTTTTTATTTTTCAAATTTTCTGACTCTTTCCATGGTGGTATATTGTCTTATCTTTTAAAAGACTTAGATCAATTAGATCAATTGTTATTATGAATATCACAATTGAATATAGTTGTTTGTTAAATAGTTCATTACTTCTAAAGTCGATATTCAAGTACTTATTTACAAATGAATATATTTCATGTTATTTAACCTTATTATTAAAAGCCCAAAATTCTATAAGACACACTAATGTTATATGAAATATTTATTCAATATTTATTATTCAATTATTCATTATATTTATCAATTCTTAACAACTTAAGTGTTAAATAATTTTCTACAAGTAGACTTCTCTTTAATTAACATTAATTAACAATGGTGTTGTTTGTGGAAATAAAATAAAAAATGTTCAAAAGTAAACACTCAAAAGGAAGGTTAAAAAACAAATACTCATGGTCTTTAACTCTTGACTCAAGAGCTTATTTCTTAAAAGTTTCACATCATTAAGGAATTGAGACTAAGAATGATTTATATACAACTTCCTCTCTTAATCCACCATAAACCCTTATAAAGAGAAAACTATGACAGAGACAGACGACTCCAAAGTAGATAATAAATTAGATGTGATGATTAACTAAAATGATGTTATTTTAGAAGACATGAGGTTGAAATACTGGACAAAAAATATCTCATATCGTAGAGTTGGAGGAAACATGTCTTTCTTTGTATATTGTAGAAAATCTAAGATGGTTGCAATTTTGTGTTTATCTTATCAATCTTACATACAACCTTGTCCAGGTAAAGGTTCAAAGCATCTAATATGTCTAACAATATCTAGTAGTCAACTAGAGGTTGATGTTACAAAGGGATAACAATTTTGGTACTCCTTGTTAGTCATGTATATATAAAATTCTTTAGGGCCTCTTAAACTCGTTTAACAACCCTTTATCTGTAGGGACTCTAGCATCTCCAAGACCAAAATATGTTGAAGTAAATTAATGTCACAATTTGTCATCTCTTTATGTAAAAAAAACTATGTGTTCATCTTAAAGTTAGCCATGCAACTTACGTTTGTTGAGTTAATCTGGACACTTTGGGTCTAACATGATTTAATACACATAAACTTATGTTTTATACTTTCTTTTTGTTGTCTTATCATTTTTTTTTGTCATTCAAATGAGGAGATAAAGTGATGAATTACACCTCTAATAAATTACAAAGTTGTTTTAAAATATATAACAGCCACATCGAGATAGTTTTCATTGTTTTGATATATGGTTTGTTGAGAAAGACTTTTGAACTCATGTAACAAATATGAAAAATAAAACCTCGTGTATTCATGTATGCTTTCATTTTGAACAAATACAATGATAATGTTATATAAATAAGCATGCCCTTTTATTTGTGATCCAATAAAATCAAAGTGAAAGTAATTCTAGAAAATTATGAAACTCTTTTAAAATGTATGACACACATGTTCAGGTAGTTTCCTCTAGCTTGGTATATTGTTTGTTGAGAAAGACTTTTGAATTCATGTAACAAATATAGAAAATATGAACCTCATGCTTTCATGTTTACTCTCATTTTGAAAAAAATGCAGTTCTAATATTGTGTAAAGTTTATTCTTCGATTTGTGATCCAACAATGTCAAGTTGGAAGTACTTTCAAGAAATTATAAAACTCTTTCAAAATATATGACAATCACATCTAAGTGGATTCCTTTGTTTTAATATGTGATTTGCTGATAAGTACTTTTTAACTCGTGTAACAGATATGAAAAATAGGATTTCATGTGTTCATGTTTGCTTTTATTTTAAAAAAGTACAATTCTAATGTTGTGTAAAGAAACATGTCCTTCCATTTGTGATCCAACAAGGTCAAAATATAAATACTTTTAAGAAATTATAAAAGTCTTTTAAAATATATAACATCTACGTCTAAATGATTTCCTCTGTCGAGAATGACTTTTGAATTTATATAACAAATATAGAAAATATGAACCTCATGTGTTCATGTTTGCTCTCATTTTAAACAAAATACAATTCTAATGTTCTGCAAAGAAATGAAAAAGTTGAGCAATATAGAAGAAAGAAGACCCACAAACCCAATACCTTAAGGTTTTAAATTAAAAGTGATATCATTTTCTTGTATGGATCCGACTCTTGTTCCGTTTTTATTTGTCTCCCTAATGTTTCTCTCCTCTTGTATTTTCCTAGCAGAATGCACACCAAACTTAAAAGAACTTTAACATTGCCCAAGTAGAAAAATGGGAGGAAAGAAAAATGCGACCAATGCATATAAGAAACCAAAGAGGAGTTAAATAAAAGGAAAATATCAACAAGAAATGAAAACCTAACATTTTCAAATTTTTTGTCATTTAAATTTCATGGATACTATAACTTATTAAAATATTTTTTTCTTTTGTAAAGGTGTCAAAGAAAAATAATAACAATAAAGATATCAAATGAAAGTAACGACAATAAGAATGTCAAATATCATTATTATTTAATCAACTTACTATCCTACTCAGACTGCAAGCTTAAGGAATTTGTGTATAGTAAACTTGATATCTCTAATATATATTTATCAATTATGGATGATAACAGGGGTTTAACAACAACTTGATACAAATTATATGATAAAAAAATAATCTTTAACTGATAACATAAAATCACGCAAGCTTAAATAATAACATAAGCACATCAGAAAAACTCATACCGTCTTTATACATTTTCTCAAATATTTTCTTCTATATTTTTATTGACTTGTTCATCTAAATCCCTTGTACCAGTGAAATTCCTGTCGAACTGGTGCTCATTATTCCATACAGTCAACACCCCGTATCAAACTCAAGAAAATCAAGGAACAGTTGCCCATAGAACTCAACCATGAGACTCTCAAAATTTGGTATTAATAAGTTATGGGAAGAAAATTCGAGATCTATTATATAGTGTACTTTACAACAATCACGTGCTTCGAATATTTGAAAAAAGAGAATCTTAAGAAGTGGAAGCTATTTTCAAAGTCAATAAACCACACCATGAGTATTACAGTATCTAAGGATGCGTACCTCACAACAACCACGTCCTTTAATATCTAAGGAGAATCTATGAACTGGAGTATATTGCAGAACTCTCGTGACTTTTTTCACTCACAGAACTGCCATAGATATATGAGCCGAATCCCCAAATGGTGATCACTAGGGAGAGGATCTTGAAACCACTCATTGGATCATTCAGCAGTATAACAGCAGCAATGCTTGTTATAGGTGTTCTTACTGCATTAAGAACACCAGCTAGCACAGTAGAACCCAAGAAAATCACAGCAGTGCCTCCCAAAACCCCCAACTGAAAAGTGATTGCACCCCAAATAACAACAAGCAAATAAGCAGCTCTACCACCTTTGAAAGTGGTAGCCTCATGTGCCATTCCCTGAAAATCACCACTCACAATTACCCCTACAGTGGTAAACAGAAATGCAAAGAGAGAAACCATGAGTTGCTGTTCCAAGACCACAATGAAGGATCTTCTTCCCAACAACCTCACAAAGACCAGCTCTGAGAGAGCAAAGATAAGCCCATGAAGAGCAGATCCCAAAACATCCCACACAAATCCCATGATGTATTGACTGTCACTGATATTGGGATATCTATCAGAACTTGAGTCCAAGGCAATGATGGTCAATGCAGCAGTTATGATAAAAACAGCATTTATGATAGAAGCATTCACTTTGTTGTTCACAAGAAAGTATCCAAATAGTGCAGAAAACACAACGGATGATGATGCCACAAGTGAGGCAGTAGATGCAGGGAGGTAAGCATAGGCATAAGCATACATGAGGTTATCAGCAGCACTTAAGAAACCCAAAAGGACATAAGAGAGAGTGAGTTTAAGGTTGAGAGGTGTAGGAAAAGTTTTACCAATGAAGTATGAAGGAAAAAGTATTAAGGCAGTTAGGGGCCACCCAGCAACAGCAACCCAAGATATGATCCACTTGCTCTTCCCACCGTTATCATAATAAACACGAGACAGAATGCTGGAAGCAGGAAATGCCACAAGCATTGCCAAGATGCCAAGAACAAGAAGAATCCAATAGTGAATTGGTTTTCTTTTGTACGCTTCATTGGCCAAGGTTGTGAATTTGGAAAGCTGAGCACGGAGTGAGTCTGAGGGAATCGATGCTTCTGCCTCCATACTTTCTACAACATCATACAAAATAACTCAGAGATTGATATTTGCAAAGTTAACTTCATTCTTCAAATTGAGCATGCAAAAGCAACTATCATTTTACTCACATTTGAAATTAAGTTTCATGACATAACTGAAGCAAAACTCAGTTTGCAATTGGGCCTAACTGAAAATCAAACATAGACTAACTGCTCTTAGAACATCATCTGGATGAAAAAGGAAAAAATCTGAGATACTTTTTTCTTTTGCTGAAATGGTGATAACCTAATTCATGCTGTAGAAATTTTTTATTGCTAATAGACACAGAATTTCACACATGAAACAATCAGCAGAATAACTAAATGAGATAATTAGTGATTGAAGCATAGATTCGGGAAAAAAACATAATATTTTTTTCCTCGTACTTTATCCATAGTTCAACCTAACCCAACAGCAGCGTGTAGTCCAATTTTCCACAGTAAGTGATGGATGGACTAAGAAAAGCAGGAAAAGTCCCAATTCTAATCAGAGCTTCCCGTCCACTCAATAGCTTAATAACTTGACTAATCACATAAAAGTTAAAAGATATGAAACCTAACTATCATTACTCTCAAGAAAATACTAAATTTCAGCCAAAAAGAATTCCGGAGAATATAAAATCAGGGTCTGCGGCAAAATTCTAACTTCTCCAGAATTATGCAGAAAATAAAGGCTAAATATGAAAACTAACTTGATTTTTTAAAAGAGAAAAAAAAAGTTCTCGAACCGACATAAAATAAGTGAAATTAACAGAGAAAATGGAGACAACAAACCAGGTCGAAGCAGTGGCACGGACATGTCGACACTAGCCTCGGACCTCCGAAAAATAGGAGTATATTGGAAAGATAAACGCACGTGTGCTTAATGTCCGCGTCACTCTGCCATTAAAGAAAATATAAAACTCCACTGTGCGGCGCAAGATTTGGAATCTCCTTCAGAGATGACTTTTCCACCACCATTCTGAACCGCTAGATACATCTAATGGATACCCAAAAGGAATTGACCAAATTCAAGAAATTTCAGAGTGCTTCTAACTGGGTTCTTGTAAGAAGCATCTCCTGAATAAGATTATGTGGTTCCCCTTCGCAGTTATTCGCCAAAAAGAAAAATCTTTCGGATAAATTAAAAATCGTGAAAGATTAAAATGAAATGTGAATGGGTAAAGAGCCAAGATTAAGTAAGATCTTGGAACCTAATACTTTTTGGATATCAGCCAGCCTGGTGCACCTCGACACACCTCAAAAGACCAAACATTAAATTGTGAGTCCGTACAGTTTGAAAGTTCCAATGTTAGAGAATGTATGTCTTCAGATTCTTATATGTTAAAAAGGTCTACTAAGAATACTATAAATAACTAGTAATATTAAGGTTTGTGGGCTAATTTTGATTTTGTATTTATTATTATATTTGCTGACCTTATGAAATGAGTGTTACAGTTGAGTTTTCTTTTTTTAATAAAAATAGTGTAACTGCATTTGTTTATAATTACAATATATAGAATTTGTTTTTTTAAGAAGTTGTGATGATGTAAGACTGTGAAAGATTAAAATCATTTTCACACATTCACACATTCATTTGTGTGACCAACAAAGGAAAAAATGGCACAAAGGGACTTCTCAGTTCTTATACTTCTCATGTATCCATAGAGACGAGGGATTATGCAAAAATCATTTTAACGCTCAAATAGCAATTACTTTAGGCAAGATAATAGATCCCTTTAGGCAAAATAATAGATGTGTAATAAATATCGTCCTAAATACTTGAAGATGCTACATATTATACTATTATCATAGAGTTCTTATTTGAATGGATAAATGGATATAGATTAAGTAGATCATTTACTTTAATTCTCAAATTCTAAACCCTACATCTTAATATTCAATTTATATAATCTGAGATAATACTGCATTTGTTTGTCTACATATGTTCAACACCCAAGATGTACAATAACATATGAGACTTTATTTATAAACAAATGCTAAATTCTTACAGTTGTGATATATGAAATTTAAAAGTAGAATTAAAATTATTAAAACAATACTGAGAAAATAATTATAAAACTTGAAATTTAATATCTTCCTTTTCATATTTTGTATACCTTTTTATTATGTGTGATTTATTGTAAATCTTCTACGCATTTTATCATATATTTTTTCATTATTTTAATTATTTGTGTAAAAATATAAAGATAATGATCTCTCTTTAATTATATTTTAGGCAAATTACACTTATATCATATGAACTCTACTCTTGCTAAATGATACTCACATCGTTCTAGTTTTAAGATATGCACTCACCTTCTATTTTTCTAATGAAATAAAACTCACATATTCTTTAATTACTAAATAAAAATTCACTTTCTTATATTTTTAATAAATGAAATTCATCTCTCTTATTATTTTTAATAATTTTTAATAAGTAACATTCACTTCCACGCCTAAAGCAAAAATGAAAATTTATGAAAACTAAAAAACTACACTTTTGAAATTTTCAGGTAAAACTTAGAATAATTTAATTAAGAAATTACATCATCTTTTTATAAGATGTTATATTGAATTCATCCCCTCTAATTTTAAAATGAAAGTCATTAATAAATCAACATTCATACTACTTATTCTATTTATGTTTATAATATTTCTACTTATATTAAAAGTAAACATAATAATTAATTAATAAATTTGGTCATATATTATATAACTATTTATTTTTATATTTGTTCTTATCATAATTGGACTAAAACATTATAAAGTGAAGGAGGGTTGACTTTTAAAAAGTCAAGCTTTTGATCAAGTTATGCCTTCTGTTACAAAGGTTGCAAAATTTTGCTAATGAAGTACTTAGTGAATTTTAGAAAAATATAAATATATATTTATATGAGATTGAGTGTGTATACTTTATGAGATTAATCTCAATTTATAAATCTTTTTGAGATCTGACTAAGTTATTATCATAAGTTATATATAAAACACATTATTTTATATATAATTAACCATAATAAAATATTTAATGAGATTAAATTACACATGAAAATTTGGTACTAATATGCAAGTAGGTACAATATTACTTAAAAATATAATTTCTATACTTCTATGAATCTAAATAATATATAAAGACAAAAAAACTTTTAAATTATCAAATTACAAAATTATAAATTTATCAAAAGTATAACAAACATATTTAAACCATTTTTAAATCAATGTTTATGCTTCTTAAATTCACAATTTATTTTGAAGAAAAATTTGATACATACTTACTCTGACATATTTAATATATTCATCGTATACGTCTATGGTATGAATAATATTAAACACTACAATTTCACAATTTTTTGTATTCATTATCTACAACCAGTTGTTCTTAAAATATTAGCTGGCATTTTACAGTTTAATCTGTAAAAGCTAGTTTGTGAAATTTATAACCTCAGCCATGCTGAGAAACTTGTGCTATAAATTACAAAGCTATTGATAAATATGGTAATAGAAAGACGTAAACTTGGATGATATTTTGCTCCATTGCTTTTCATTTTCTTTTCCTTAGCCTCATGAAAATTACAAGTTGAAACCTATGGCCTCTAGTATTGGGGAAAAAGAAGAAAAAAAGGGCAATAAAACTATCGTTCCAGCATATTTAACCGGAAAAAAAAAAAAAAACCTATTCGAAAATTTACAAAGGTAAAGAACCTGAACGATTTTAGATATGGATACTATTGCAGAAGCCATAAGAGATAAGTTATAACTTGTTAGCTTGGCAGCAGGTCAGGTTCGTGCTTGTTTAAATTCCCAAATTGGTTACTTGCTTGTCCTCAAAGCTTGCTTGATTTGCATAAGATGCGTCAAAAGGCTACTTTCCTCAACCTGGTTTTGACAAAATTAATTAGAAAGTAATACCAGAGTGATAATGATAGTGATGAAGAAATGCATTCTATTCTATTTATGCATTAAATGCATGGTAAAAGATATACAGTATCGCCAAACAGAAATAAAATGAAATATCCGGCTTTCCCTAAGAACCCTTTCAAAAAGCTTCAGCTACCTCGCAATACGTGTTCCTCAAGTGAAAATGGTCGGTCCAAAATTTTATAAGGCAAACTACATGAGATCCAGCTAAGTGGATCTTAGTAAGTGGGTTTATTCAAAGAACTTTGAGAAATACTTTGAATGAATGTAAGTGAATTTCTTTTTAATTCAATTTTACAAAACTAACTTATAAGATAAAGATTAATTTTATTTATATATTAAAATAGTCATGCTGTAAGCTACAACGGAATGCAATAAGAAGATTATCCATGAAGGCATTCAAACTGTATGCGTAGATACATATTGAGTTGGCCCTGAATACACAGCAAGCGTAAATCAGAAAAATGCTAAAACTTAATTAGGTCCGTCCCTCATGTCATGTCATGTTTGGACAATGAGCAACTTTGGTCATTCCTGTTTTTACTACCTCAATTAAATCATTTTTACCCCAATTATCAAATTATTATTTTCCTATCGAAATATTTAGGGGTTTATGATACATTTGGAATATGAATTAAATGTAGATGATGTGAGATTTCGGTTTAATGAAGAGAATTTAAGATTTCTTTTTTTTTTTGTAAAATTTAATGTTTTAGTTGGGGAGTTTTGGGCCAAAGACAGTTTATTGAATTCAATTAGTAAGATTTGAATAGAATAAAATGGAAAAATGAACCAGATGTGCTGATTTTAAAAATAAGGGGATTTAGTTGACTTGAAAAAACTTGAAGCAACCAAAACCTTTTACAATCCATACTATAGAATAAAAAAATGCAATTAAACTAAAAGTTCGTTAAAACGTTTACTGGTTGAGACAATGGGTGTAGATGAAATTAAATTGGATGTTTGGTGGGAATGAAAAAGAAGACATAAATTAAAAAATTGTGGGATTCATTATACTACATCATCTCCTCTCTATTTCTATTGAACTAAATACCTTTAATTCTCATACTATTTTTCTATTTCCACTCTACCTACCTACTTTTTCTCTCCTCTCTACCAAGCACTCTCTTTGTAATTTAAGAAGCCATGACAAACTATATTGTTCTCATTGATATAAAGACGAGAGGTAACAGAGAGATAGACTCCAGCCAGGCCATCAAATCCCTGGACAGATATATCCTTCCAAAAGGCATCTTCAGCAAACCCGTGCCCCATATTAATTAATATGCATAGTATTTCGGGGCATGTTTATATTTTGTGAAGAATGAGGTAGGTAGTGTAGTCAAAGCAAGAAAACTCCATACATGGTTCGGCCAGAGGAGAAGAAGAGAGAGGGCACACAAGCATGGAAAGCAAGATGCTCAAATAAGCAAGGAGAGCTTGCGACTCAAGTATCACGGAACATAACTAATTTTCAGCCAATTCAAGGAGCTCTAGAATTCCAATTTGAATTTGAATTTTGGATTTTCTTCTTGTATTTGCATTTGAAATTTCAAACCAAAAAACCACCGCTTCTCTTTATAAATCACTTGGAGATAGATAAAATTTGAGAGTTTTGATACACTTTTGTGATTGATCTTCTTTCTTTGAATCTTATCTTCATTTCTTGGTAGTCAAACCCATGACACTTATCTTGAAGATGAAGATCTCCAAGTGGTGTGTTCTTCATTCATAAGTCTTCTTCATCTTTTCTATTTCAATTTATCTTTCCTTATCTTATTCTAATTGTTCTTGATTTTTCATTTCAAATCTCTTGTTTCATCTTTAATTTACGGTTCATTTCTCTATTTTATGTCCTTAATTGAATTCTTATTTCTTATCATGTTCATAATGCCATGTTATCCTTGAGTTGTTTGTATCTATGATTTCAAACCTTAAGAGATCCTAATTCCTTTTCCTTGAGTTGTTTATCTACGATTAGAAACCTTATAGGAATTCAGTCACAGTTTGAGGTGAAGAAGAGATCCTAATTCCTTTTCCAAGTTCCTTTCTAGTATTTGATGCTTCTTCATGTTTAACCTCTATTATATACTCGCACCTTATCACTATCGACTTGGGCCAGCATCCATTAGTGAGTGCGACGAAGATACATAAGGGCTTGCAACACCAACTGGTGTTACTGGAGGAGTTAGAGAATAGTGGTACCAGAGCAGGGTGAATGGATGAGATCCAATGTGGTTGGGGCAGGGCATCCATACAGTGCTTGGAATAGTGAGATGTCAATGGGAGAGTGGTAAGAAGTATTATATCGAAGTTTAGTGAGGTGGAGAAACCAGTACAATTGACGAGGTTGGTCTTTGAAACAACAACACAAATAAGCTTCGAGATTGTAGTTGAGGGCTTCGATTTGGCAATTTGCTTACGAGTCATAGGAGGAACAAAACTTTAGAGTTGTTTCTTGAGCTTTGAGCAAGGCACGCCAGAAGGAGCTGATGAAGATAACGTCCGAAACGATTAATTTGGGGGTCCCATGGAGGCGGCAAATTTCCCCCCAGAAGTGGATTGCTAAGCCCGAGCAGTGAAATAGGAAGGAAAGCCAAAAAGTGAACGTACTTGATCAAACAGTTGCAAATGACCCAACTAACGATGTGGTTGATTGAACAGAAATCCATAGCTAAATCTTCCCAAATCTAAGCTGGGGTGAGGAGAGGCTGAAGTAAGCAAGTTTGTTATGGGCAGGTACTTGGTTGGCTGACAAGTCATGCACTATTGAGGAAGGTTTTGATGTCCTTTGTCCAACCAGACCAATAAATGAAGTGGTCATGCAAGCAAGAATTAGCTTGACACTGGAGTGGCCTGCGGTTGGGACGAAGTGGAACTTGTGGATGATGATAGAATGAAAATCCTAGTATAGAGGTAACAAAATGCGATTGCTGAAAAACAATATTCATTGTCTAACGGTGAATAATGTTGGGGAAGGGGGGGTTAATGGTGCATGCTTAGATGAGTTGTTGACCATCTGGTGTTGCTTAGTAGGCTTGGAGTTCTTGGAAAAGGCAAGGAACAATGGAAGAGAGGAGATGGAGCAATGGTAGTGTTGGCAGGAAATTACGAGAAATGGTGTTCGCTACCAAGTTGGATTTTGCAGTTCACTATAGTATTTCAAATTGGAAACTTTCTAATTTAAGTGTTTTAATTTTTTGGGAAGGAAAGTGCTGAAGCTTTGTTGGTCAGTGTATATCTTGAAAGGGTGCCCCAACAAATATTGATGCCACTTTTTAACTACTTTTGTGATTGCATACATCTCTCGGACATACACGGAGGCTACTTGTAACCAAGGGTACATCTACTTGTTGATACTTGCGGAAAAAGAGAGTGGGTGGTCGCGTTGGTTGAGAACGACATCAATGATAACGATGTAGGCGTTGGTTTCCAAAACAGACAGCAAAATTTGGAAAAGTGAGAACTAGAAGCGTAGTCACGTGTAGCTTTAATTTTTTAATGTTGTGTCTGCTTGTGTATTCCATCGAAATTGACTCGAACTAAGTATATCAGTGCGGTGAGTGGCCTAGTGGCAAACAAAATAACTTTAGAATTAGTGAGTCTATTAAAATATTATCATTGTCACACAAAAATTACATTTGATTTCGTTAATTTATTTCCTGACTCGAGTTTACGCGAGTTTACCACACGTTAAAAGAGTTTACCCAAGTTTACTCAAAAGGCGGTGTCCAATAAGGGGTTAAGTATTGGTGAAAGTCAATATTGTTACTTGGGTCCAAGGGAGGGTGTCTGATGAGGGATGTGGGTTGTCCCTTTTAGATTCATCAAGAAGTAACAAGAAACGGGTTGTGGTGCATTTTTTACCAGGCGTGAACTTTTCATCACAATTATAGAATAACGCTTGAGCATGTCGCTCATGCAATTGAGTAAGGTTGAAACATTTAATTGGAAGGTTGGGGTTGGAGGATTTAAGGCTAGGGTTAGATGTGGGGACGGGTGAATTGGGGAAGGAGTTGAAAAGTTTGCGAAAGGGTTTAGGTTTGGAATCCTCGAGTTTATCTTCCACTAATTTGGCAAGGCCAATGGTCTAGGAAATAGAATAGGGGTTGCGAACTCTTAACTTGTGAAGGATATTGGAAGCTTACGTGACGGTGGTGCGGTGCCACGATGGGCTTTGTAAGCATTAGTAGTCATATGATGTAAGGTCGTGTGGATGCTGGTTCCCCAAGGAGAGGTGGGGTGAAGCAGTTTTGTGTGCCACCGGAGGAGGTGAATGGGGAGGGGGAAAAAGGTTAAAAGGGAGGCTAAGAGGGTTGGAAAGGAAGGAAACATGTTCAATTAGTAAAGCCATTAAAGATTGCAACAGGTCATGTTTGGTGCCGATGTCTTGCTAAGGCTGTCCTGGGTTTCGAGATGGGACTTGAAAGAAGATAAACGGTCTTGGATAGACTGGAGGGTGTCATCCAAATCTTGAGTTTTGTTCGAGGAATAGAGGACGAACGAAAGCATCAATGTTAGGTTTTTTGCAGATATAAATAATATTCATACCCACCCCGTTAAAAAGTGGATAATTAAATTACCCGTACCCGTTAGTCACAGGTATGTATTAAAGGTACTCGTTTGATGTTCATTGTGGATATCCAGAGATGCAGAATTTTTTTGACATCCCTAGGCAGGTGGGAGAGACCAAACCATCTCAAATTGTCTAGTACTAGTACTTAACTTTGTTTGTGCAATTTATCAGTAATAAGGATTTCAGGATCTGATATCAAACTGATTCGGGCCTATCCCTTCAAATATTTAATACAAGCTTAGCTTTTGTTTTTACTTAATTTACTGGTACCTCCTAGCAGTACATTAATTGGATTCTTAAAGCCGGCATAACTTAAAGTAAAATCCCTACATTGAGTAAACAACATCAAATTTAAATCATTTAATGCACACAGTGATAACTGATGCTTAAAATTGAAATTTGTTTTATGGTCATATGTAATATAAGGTTGAGATATTGGCGAGCATAACTCATGTTCTAGAAAACATATACCATGACTCACCTGCATAGCTGCTACTGAAGCCATTAGCATTTCACATTCATCAAGCATGGTCTTTTCCTGAACTGCTATGACAGCAACTTCAGAAATTAAACTGTTCATCCCCTCAACCTAGCACAGACAAAAATGTAATGGTGTGAGAACCATGAATAGACCTTGTGATCTGATAATGATAAAAAATTACAGTTGGGACTTTAACAATATTCAATTGTGTAATTTTACAAATTTGGAGACCAAAGGAAGAAAAAGTTAAATATGCAAATTTTAACCACTGTAAAAACAGAGGTTTAAATGTAAAAGGACATATTGGCTAGACCAATAGTTGATATGCACGTGCAAGGCAATGATGGAAATTATTGAATAAGTTAATTTGCTAAATTTATCCTATCACTGTTAATATATACCATATAAATCCTGTAGAAACAGCTAACTCACCCGTGAGAGCAAAGAACAGATACCAGATCCCATTGCTTGCATGACATCAACAGCTTGACAGATAGCAAACTTCAAATGCTCAATATCTGCCTGTAAAAGTGTATACCAATGAAGTCATTGTTTCATCTTCAGGTACCAAACAATAAAAAAAACATCCTACCAGCATACATACAATTTCTCCTCCAGTTACAGGAAGACGAAGAGTGCTGGCTTCCAAGTCTTCCACAGCTCCAGATAGAGCATCAATATGGTCTCTTTCAAGTACAGCCCAATCATCAAGATAGGTCATCAGCTTCAGTTATTGTCAAAAGGCCACATTTAAAAATGCATGGCTAAGTCTTGAAATTGGAAACAATTAAAGACAGCGAAAAATAGCAGCATACACTCTAGCAAGTGAAATTGGAATCTCATCATCGTACAATACCAATATCTAATCACAAAGATAAACCCTCTGTTTCAGATATTTCTATTCATACTCCTTCCAAAACATAGTTAAACAGCATCAAAAGCTTTTATTTCATAAAAATTAAAACCCATTTAAGAAACAAACAATAATATGAATAACCTTAAAAAATTCAAAAGTATAAGAAATATAACTTCTAAATACAATGGCCTTTTTTCTGCTCAGTATATTTGCATGACTCATATTTTCACTAATAATTGTCTCGAATTAAAATATCTACAACGTAGAATCAACTATAGAAGTTAGCATAAAATTAATATATTTAAGAAGAAAAATTACTTGATCATTCAAAACAGAATTCAGCTTAAGGTCAAGCTTCAGCTGCTGAAGATTGATCCTCTTCCTCAGCACAGAATCCCACAGGGACAAAGTAGTAATCCATACATTATATAGAGTTTTCTGCACCATCAAATAAGGATTTTTGTAAATTATAGGATATAATCCATCATATGCAAAGCCGTAGTTATCAATACCTCCACAATTGCATTTTGGAGATAAAGTACAGCCTCAGCTCTTGCATTGGCAAACCTCCATTGCGAGTATCTATTGTAGAGAAGACGTAACTGGTGAGCATCTTCTATGTAGGATGTACCCTTTTTCCCCATTTTAAAATCAGCAATAAAGCTGAGCACTGAAATTGAATTGTTTGATCCAATGGATGAATTGGTTGGCCTAATTCGAGATGGACTGACTCCTCTAGAAGGAGGAGTTGACGGTCTTGACCTAGATGGACTGACACCTCTTGAACTAGAAGAAGATAACACTGAGGTCCTACTGGGTGAAGACACTCGTGATCCTGGAGTTGACAAGGACTGAGATCTGGCTCCAGCAAATGCAATTGTAGCTGCAGTAGCAGATTTGTGAGGTCTTAATTCCCGTGGAGAGCAGTCATCAACTGATCTCATCCCGCTTCCTGTTCTGCCACTTTCAACAAGTGATAACAGCCTTACAGCATCACTAGAAGCCCTTTGCAAGGGTTTGCATGATTTATCTGGCGTAGACGGTCTTCTCAGTGAAGAAACACCAGTCCCCGGAACTGAAGTGTTCAACGCAGCACAATCAAAACTTTTGTTTAATGCATTCGAGAATACCTTCCCACCTATCCTACTGGGCCAACGATGATGATCTATCATCCGAGAAGACAAGCTATCAGCTGGCTTTGAATTCTCAGACTGATCAGAAGCATCCTTCCCTCTAAGAGGACTCCTCTTTCTCTCTGGCGTAGGCTTTCTTACGGTTGGAGTTTCAGCCTGCTTGTGCGCCACATTTGAAGACGGACGCAGAGTGCGGTCAGAAGCACTAGCAACCGGCTTCTCTCTCTTGCTAACAGGTATGGAAATGCTATCTGACTGGAAAGAAACACTCAGACTTCGCATTGTGGAAGGCCATAGACTGTCGGGCAAACGGCTACCTGGGAGCCTTCTGGACAACAATTTCCCATCAACAGATGAGTCATTGGTAGGTGTAGAAGGTCTTCGTACCGATGGGGAGGGAGGAGTTGAAGGCCTCTTCCTTTCTGCGGAAAGAGACCTCTTTGGAAACAACTGGGAGGAGGTTGATGCAGAGGTTGATACAGACGTAGTTCTTATAAGGTTTGGTGATGGGCATCTACGAGTACTAGATGGACTAGAAGGAGTTGGTGACCTATATCTAGAACTAACTTCCCTTGTTGTTGAGCGTCTGGTGGTGGCTGCATTGTTCTTTTCTGCCAGAACCAAGGGTGGTCTTACTCTTGGGCTCTCCGGGGCTTTGCTCTTCCTTGATGCTTGCCCTGATTCACAATCATCCATTCACCCTAACTAACTTTCCCTATTGGACCACATTGATCGAAAATTTCATCAACCTAACCAGATTCGGCAGCCTTGCCAATCATGTATTCCGGGTTCAACGGAGTAAAGAATCGTACCAAATTATCTACAAAGGAGATCCTTTGCCGTGCTGTAAATCTGCCACAAATGCACACAGCTTAAAAGTCAGACACAAAAGGAAAATAATTTAACCGTCAAAAAAGGAAAAAGGGAGAAAAAAATAATAAAGATAAATGCAAAAAGCGCACATCTTTACAGAGACTCAGATCTGTTGGAGAACCAATTTGATAATCTCGTCCAAGAAACGGAAGTGGGTATGCTTTTCTCATCAGATGAAGCCCAAATCCAAGCAGATCGGGACACGGTAAGTAAAACACAGAGAGGGAAAACAACATTTGGGGTAATGGGTGAGAAAAACATGCTGAAACTGCCTCGACGTGCATTTAACGCTTATTATTATCATTAGAGGTTGGTTATAGCTTAACTGCACTAAAAGGAGGATTCAAATTGCTATGGAAGGGGGTCCCCTTGAAAATTGGGGATACTGGTGGGTGGACTACGATAATGAACGGTGTAAGATACGAGAGAAGAAATGGGTAAGGTACAGGCTATAAAAATATTTCTCCTTTTGCTTATCTCACGAGAGTGCCATGGTCTTTGTGTGCTGACAAATTGGTTCACTCCACATAAAAACGCACCATCCTCTGGTCCTTCAACTAACCCTTCTCATGAGGATGATCTAACCCAAATATTACACTGCATATCTGTTAATACACCTTTGCTGCAAAACAAACAAAAAATACTAACTGTTTCATAGATGATTTTTCCTATAAATTACATTTCTTGTTTTTTTTAGGTTGCGCCCAATTATTATAATTTTCTTACTTTTAATACAAGGTGGGAATAGCAGGTGTTAACGTTCGCGGGAGATGGGTAAAGACATGCATATCCACATGCAAGAGCAAATGGGATTCGTTGTCCATCCCTACAAAACTAACTAGATTTCTCCTTATACAAATAAACTCATTCTATATTTACGTAAACTTTATAATTCCTTGTGTATAAAAATTTTTAATATTTAATCATACATTTCAACGATAACAAAAAAAAAAAAGTAATAAATAAAAAAAAAAAAAAAGTAATAAATAAGAAGAAAAAGAACAATATTATATTAAAAAGAGACTATTTGGATTAAGACAATATTTCAGAAAACACCATCCAATAATAAAATTAACAGCAATATTTGTGAATGAAGGTAGAAAAGAAAAGAAATTACTAAAATAATTAAAGACAAAACACATGTAGATAATCTAATTAATATTACTAAACACTCTTTAACAGAGTATCTGTCTCCAACATGATTCTCCTAAAAAAAATTATAATATCAGTTTTAAGAAAGAGTTCTAATATAAAAATATCAAACTCTTCCTCTCAAAATTTCTCAAGTAAAACTCTTATTATTCAAATTCAATAAGTTTATACAAATGATTAGAGAAGTCCTGTTTATAAATCTTGTGATCAATCTTTTATTTACATTTAACATATGTTTTTTACTTTCGGCCTATGGTCATTCCTGGGCAATTTGTGAGTTGGAAAAGCGGCCCACGTGCCTTTTGCCTACTTGATTTCCTTATACGTAGACATTTCTTATTTTATTAATTATATTTTTTAAAATAAAAATAAAAACTATTAAAATGCACTTCAATAATACAATATATTGCAAATTATCACATCTTTCTATACTTATAATATAACTATTTATTATATTTGTATTGTTGATATTATTTATATAGAAGTATTACGTACCTCTTCCCAACTAATAATAATAATAATTTATAAATAAAATAAAACTACTTTTATGAAATAATTAAGTAGATAATTTTATTTATATTAAACTAAAATAATTTCAATATTTAGTAAAATATATAATTATATAAACCTTTTAATAAAAAAAAAACAAAAAATTACCGCACAACTCTAACATTCATTCTTTCAAATTATTTGTATTCTACTTTTCAAAATTATATTTCTTTTTACCTATATAAATGCCGATACATATGGAAGATGACATGTCTTTGAGAAATAATAATTAAATTCTAAAATGGAAATGGTAATTCCGTTTTTTACAGTTAGCATATTTTACACTATTTTTTTTTACGTTTTTTATAAATTAATTTTATCATTAATAATAAAAAATAATTTTCAAATTATTTTAACTGAATAATATTATTTAACTGAATAAAAAATAATATTATTTAACTGAATAATTTTTTTATTTTCAAACCCATACAGATAATGTTGTTTTCATTAATAAATAAAAATATTTTATTTATGTATTTTTTAAAATAAAGTATTGAATAATTTTTTTATTGCAAACTAACTAAATAATTTTTTTTAAAATAACCATTACATAATTTTTTAATATTATTTATATAAAATTATATATACCTTTTAAATTGTATTACTTTCTTTTTAATAAAAATCATAAAATTATAAAAATTATATTATGTTAGTATTATAAAAAATATAAATACACCTTAGAAGAAAGTTTTCGTTAGTTAATATAAATGAGAATAGATGACAAAACAAGAAATTGAGAGAAAATAGAAAGAAATAAAAAGATTCTTATAAGAATCTTGATAGATATCTGGATAGACGGACAGGTTCCTGTCTCTATTTCAGACAACACGTTGAATGTTTCATTGCTATGAATCTTGCAAAAAAAAATGCTAGTTCATTGAACAATATTCAGCACACAAAGGTATTTTTTTTTTATTTTAAGATTTAAAGACTAAACCTCTAACGGATTAAAAAAATAATAATAACCATGCTAATATTCTCATAGTAAAAAAAACTCAGTAAATTCTGTAAAAGTTACCTAATGGGATAACCGAAATTAAGCAGAAGAAAGTTTTCTCAATTACAAAATCTTCACATATATCTAAACAACTCGACCGAAGGAGGATACCTACCAGTGCCGAAGTTGAAGGAGAAGACCAGTGGCCGGAGTTGGACGGAGGGAGAACAGTGGGTCAGAAGTTGAAGGAGAAAACCAGTAGCCGGAGTTGGACGGAGGGAGAACAGTCGGATCAGAGATGAGTTTCCCGGTGAGATGCTTATGAAATTTTGTTGAAAGAGGATTGGAAATGGTGATAATGGAAAGAAAGAAACTTCTGGTAATCTTACTGCACAAAAGTTATGAAATGACAACTAATCAAAATATAATAAAATATAAGACCACACAAAAACTGTTTGAGTTAGTTAGAAATGGAGGGAGCACTGGCATAGCTAGTTATTTTGGCGCCAACTAATCTTTGAATTTTTATAAGTTTGAAAGAATTTTCTAACAAACTTTTCCGTTTGACAAAAAAATTAAATTTAACTTTTATATAAATTAATATTAACTTATGAATAAACTAAAATTACAAATTAAGAAATGAATTTTTACAAATTTACTTGTACCTAAATTCATTTTAACTAATTTTACATTTTAAGTACTATTTTAGAATGAGTGTATACTTAATTTCATGCAAACAGGCTTTATAGAAAAAAAAAATACTTAAAAAGTTAGCTATTGCATGTAAAAACTGGGAATTTATGAATATATGCATATAGTGTATTAAGCGAAAGTATGTTAACATTGTTGAAAACGCAAGTTATATTAGCTGAAATTTTTTGAGTTAGTTTATTAATCAAAATTAAAAGGACACCACATTCTATGCATCCAAATTTTGAATGGGATTTCCGTAACATATTTCGGAAAACAATTTTTCATAATATGTTTCCAGAAAACACTATCTGAAATTGTATTCTGAATTATATTTATAGAAACATATTACAGAAAATGCTATGATAATTCTATTCCGTAATACAAATGCTATAGTGCTGAAAATGTGTTCTGGAATTTTTATGTTTTTAGATAACGGGTAGACTACATCACGTTGTTTTATATTTAATGCTAGAATTTCATTCCATAAACATACATGAACTAGAATCACCAAAGCAAAAAATATTAACAAACTGAAGTCAATTTAACCAGTTATTCATACGTGTTTAAATACACTGTAATACACCTAATAACTGCCACACCTTTTATATCCTTTCAGATAACTCATTAATAATTAATAAACTACAATTGGACAAGATTTCAACAATTCAGTTGGCATTTAAGATGCGTTCCTCAAAACCCATTCTACTAAAGTAGCGACACCAAATCCTGTTGCACAGCGCTGCTTTTCATTCCAAACTGGACCAGCCATGTCAATGTGCATCCATTGAACTTTCTCATCAACGAACTGTAAAAAGCACAATTGTTTTATAAAAACAGTGACAGAAATTTCCATGAAGATTGCACATAAAAGCTAGCCAATTAAGACGCACGTCAGCATTTATAAAGCAGCTGTTTTTCTTCCCATTAAGTTTCTTATAGTCTCTACATAAAATTTTTCCCTCGAATAATAGTAGTTCTCGTATCATCCTACTCGCTTCAAGTGCAACTCTCCATCCAAAATAAGAATCACAAGCATTTATACCAAAAATTGTGATTGTTTTAAATATTATAACTACCCCATAGTAGCAACGAACCATACTTTTAATGAGAAATGAAAACATAAAGTGTTTCAATAGCACATACCTGCTTTAAGAAAAGAGCCGCAGTAATAGCACTACCTGGACGAGCACCAGTGTTCACCATATCAGCTACTCCTGATTTCATTGACTCCCAATAGCTTTCTTCTAATGGCAACCTCCATAGTTTCTCCCCACTCGCTTCTGAAGCTTCAAAAACTTCTTTTGCCAGGTCATCACTTGGTGTGAACACACCTTCAAAAACAATAGTTCGCATCAATAACCAGCTGATAATGAATAATTCCTTGCATGACTTCGGTTGTTAATGAGAATATAATTTCCAACAAAGGAAAAGACAACATCGTGTGGCAACATTCACAAGTCACAGATGTTCACTTTCAGGTTTTGCCACCCCAAGTGCCAAGCTCTCCTCCTCTTTCCCACAATATTACAAGTTTAAGTTGCCAGTTATATATTTGGTCATCTTTTATACTAACAAATATTGGTAAAATGATCATATTATAATTACCTGCGATTGAGGATCCAAGAGCAATTATACAGGCCCCAGTTAGTGTTGCCAGGTCAACTATCTGAAGAACAGTTAACCAACCTGTTAGAGTTCTAAAACCAAACTATACAACTAACAAGTGGTAAGCTTGTTTCAAACTACATAATTAAAAATAAAAAATACGACACTAGCCATTACTAAACACAAAATTCCCGAAGTACTTTCTGTATAAATGTTTTTTCAGACTGAACAGGAATGCCACAGGTATTTTAACAATGAAAAATAGCATTATTCAAATAATTGAACTTAGTTCAACAGCATAAATTGGAAAAGTAACATTTTCGAGAACTTGAATTAGAAATAAAATGATTATTGGCCAAATCTAACACACGAAATATTAAACTTTAATCCAATACATTATGATTTATGTAACTGTAGATTCAGATTCTTAGCAGCATACCTTTTCAGCACCCTGGTTACAAGCATACACCAGAGCATCTGCAAGGGTAAGCCTACCCTCTGCATCTGTGTTATTAACCTATAAAAGAGGATAATTAAACCAATGTCATACTCTTGTGCAATTATATAGATCCCATTGGTCAAACTTGAAAGCATAGATTACATAAATGTATTTATTTATTTCGATGAATATGGCTAGTAGTTACACAAATTTACAAAAAATCGTTAATAACAGTTAATTAAGTAGTTCAAAAGGAAACAAAATTATTGAAAGTCTCACATTGACTAGGAATAAAGTTAGATTATAATATATAAGTGAGGTGCAATCCTCACTTTATATGCATAAACTCTTTTACTAAGATTAATCAAGTTCTTTGGGACTGTTATGCTACCGTTATCAAACTCCTGTTATACCACCCATAAATATTTAATCTCGCGCTCGAGATGTTCATTCCTCAAGTAAGAGGATGTGTTGGATATCTCACATTAACTACGAATAAGGTGAGATTATAATACATATAAGTGGGGTGCAATCCAAGCCCATATCAGTGTAGATATACAGCAGTTGTCCCAAACTCAATGAATTTTGCCGTCCTTAAAATTAGTAGGTGTCAGAGCGAGTGAGGTCCTGCTTTGTTGTCTTCCATTTTCCGGTTTGACAATGTTCACTGCCGCTCACTATATACCTGAATAACATGTCTGATCCTGAGTCATAGGAATCTGATTACATTAAGTGTTCTTATTATATTTCCAAAAATAGTTTTCCAATCTTGTATATATATCTGATGTACTCTTAGCAATAAAATCATTTTATTGTACCCTAATATTCGAGAGATATTATCTTACAATATTTTGGATTATCTTAGATGATCTCTTAATATTTATTCTTCTTTTTTATGTTGTTTTTTTTTCCTTATTTAATGAGAATTTATATGATTATAAGAACATTTAATAAGAATCAAATTTAGTAGAATATGATTTACAGGCATCTCACATCATCTTATATAAAACGGACATTGTGTAGCCCATACACAGTTTTCCACCACATATCTTCCGTCTAGTTTTCTCTCTCTCAACATGTACAATTGAAAACTAGTTTTCTCTCTCTCAAAATGTACAATTGAAAACAACGAATATGAAATCCTGACCTCTATAGTCTTTCCATTTGAAGCTGTGAGAATGTCTCCAGGCCTCATACCTGTTCCGCTTATCATATTCTCACAAGCTGCAACTATAAAATGAACCTGCACATTCAGGATTTTTAAACACATGTAAAATGTACTTTTGTGTAAAAAGATATAAGCACTATCCTATTCCAAAAACATGCAATGGCAAAAGAGATGCACTAGAAGCATTCTACCAAAAACAACTGCATAAACTACTAGTGATCAATACTACTACTACTACAAGATTTTGGCATCCATTTTGTAACTAAAACCTTTAAAAGGATTCAACAGAATAGATTATCATAAAGTAAAGTAGCCACTCAATTCATATTTATTACTTAATTGCAGAACATCTAAAACGAGATGAAAAATTCCTATAATTCTTATATGAAGACACCACCAACTAGTTACCTAGCAGAGGCATTAACCATTACTTTGAAAGTTAGCAGGATAAAAAAAATTTGTGACAAGAAAAGGAAAAGGAAAAGAAGTGAACAATGATATAAATGTCAGACCTCCACTCCAAGGGGTTTGATTTGACCGAGAGCTTTTGCTGCTCCTAAAACTGCAGCAGAACCGCCCATATCAAATTTCATGAGTTCAATCAAACAGCCAGGTCCTGTCTTGATGTTGTAACCACCACTAATAAAACAAAAAAGAAAAGAATAAAGACAAATTGTAACTACTATAGTCCTAAATCAAAATAACAAGCTAAAGGAGAAATTGTATTTGTCCACCCTGATCTGTATCCAATAACACCTCCACCTAAACTACCAATTTCAGCATATTCCACATTGATAGGTTAGCTATAGCCCTCTAATCATCAAGTTGTCCACAAATTGTAATGGGAACACTTGAACTGTGTGAGATAATAAAGAATTATTTTATTAGTCACAAACACAAATTTACATTTTCATCACCGCTATTTGTTGCAATCAAACTTCTAAAATAAGGAAATAAAAATATGCTTAAATGAATAGGGGGAAGACTCAATGTTTTCTCTTAATTGATAAAGAGATACTGAGGGTATTGTCACCATAATAATCTACTATTTACAACACTCCCTCAAGTTGGGTAAATGCATATATATAATGAAGAAAATGAAACAAAGCGTCAGTTGCCTCTTCGATTGGATCTGAGAGGTGTGGGTGAAGAAAAGGACAGTATTTTTTTCCTCTTTGAATATAATAATAATATTTTATATTTTGCATCATACAAATGCCATGCTTTCTTCATTTTTCACTCAGGTTTTCTTTCTCTTTCTCTTTGTTACTATTATAGGCTTTATTATTTTATTTACCTTTATTTTCTTTCTTTCTTTTTCTCTCTTATTACTGTTATAGGCTTTGTTATAATTTAGGGTAGAAAAAATATCACTCTTATTCATATCATGCTGAGATTACAATTCATATATACAAGGCTAGAAAGCTATTTTAGGAAGTATAATAAAACCACCTAATCACCCAAATCCCTA